>WBZR01000025.1_pt1 | contig 252692 bp, 208 predicted proteins | sample 5204231 | NCBI WGS metagenome assembly WBZR01 (sample SAMN12412403, study PRJNA552823) | activated sludge metagenome | isolation source: activated sludge from anammox sidestream of wastewater treatment plant... | place: USA: Virginia | collected 2017-08 | reverse complement strand
GACTTCACCCATCGGGGCGAAGCATATTTGACTTCCGGTTCATGTGGTATGGCTGGAAGGACCCTAAATCTAAGTAGATTTATCACCCCTATTCACATACCAGCTCATAAAACTTTCTTTCAGGGTGGAATAATATAGACAGAATAGAATTAAAATAATTTTTATTAAATAAAAATAAAGCAGTAACTCAGAAAGGAGGGTTTCGATGAAACTCACAAAAATCTTTGGAGTCCTCTTGTTAATAATTGGACTCTTCTCGTCTGTATCAAATGCAGATTCTTTAGGAAATGGATGGGTAGTATTTTCCCGCTCAAACCAGGTAGGATTTGTGGGGAGTGCATTTTATCCTGATCACCCCGTTGGGTTAAAGAGTAATGGATGCCAGGAAATCCAGATGCGGAGCGCTCCCGGAGGAACGCTTACTATGGAGAAATCCTTCAACAATATTCCTCTTACTAACGAATTTGTGATTTGGTACGAGCCGACAGTCCTGAATCCAGCCCAGAGCAGTATATCCCTGGATATGACCATTGAAGTATCTTCGGATAACGCAACATTTTATCCTATGCAAACAGTAGGCATGAGTGGAGCGCTATTATGGCAATGGTCTGCACACTTTTTTCAGAAGCCAACACAGGTTGGTAATCAGTTAAGAAAGGTAAGAATTACCATCCGCCCATACTATGATGGAGGATGGGGAAGCGATACGATTGTTTCTCATCTACGTCTCGATGAATTCTGGACCAGCCTGTGGAGCTACCCACAGACCGCTATAGATAGATTCGAAAATCTTACTGGTATTACACCGACTGGGGAAATAGCGGAGAGGTACTCCTTGGATCAGAATTACCCGAATCCATTCAATCCGGTTACCAACATAAAATTTTCTATTCCCGAAAGGGAATTTGTTACCCTCAGCATCTTTGATGCTTTAGGGAAGGAAATAGAAATATTGGTTTCCGAAGAAATGAATACGGGAACGTATGTCAGGGACTGGAATGCCGGCAAATATGCTAGCGGAATATATTTCTGCAGGATAAAATCCGGAGAGTTTACTGATACGAAAAGAATGATACTCGTGAAGTAAAAAAGTTTTTATGACTATGAAAAACCCCTCAATTTGAGGGGTTTTCGCTTTTTTTGATTTATCCCCTCAATGGGGCATTTGCGAATTTGCTATAATAATCGTACAGCTATGAAAAACAAAAAGGCCTTTTTGTTCGTTTCAGTCGGCATGCTCTCCTTGGCGGTTCTTTTCACCGCAGGCGAAGCGTTTGGTCAGCGGAGCAATTCTTGGACTCCCCCGACCCAGCAATTCCCCGGAGGCAATACCACTCCGCCGGTGGATGTGGGAGATATTGATCAATCGAAAAGTGCACGACTTACCACCACAGGGTTTCTCACAACAGCACCAGGTGCGAGTCTCTCTACGGTTGATGGTGGTTATATAAGAGGTGGAAATAATGTATTCTACCCCTCCGCGAGCGGCGCTTCTCTTCTTCTGAATTTCACCTCCCCCTTCATCGTGAAAACGAAAGGCCTCGTGCTCCCGAATTATTCCACGACCGCACTCGGCACCACCGTGCCTGCGGGAACGCTCACATACAATAACGGGCAGGCATGGCTCTTCACGGGTCCCTTGCCGCCTCCCGGAGGAGGGAATCAGAACCAGAGCAGCAATGGTCTCTTGAACGGCGCAAATGCGCAGGCGAATGTTGTGATTTGCTTTCAAAATGTTATTTGACGATTTTTGATTACAATTTAGACGGAGAGGGTTACCCAGATGAGCTAGTTGTGATTTGCTTTCAAAATGTTATTTGACGATTTTTGATTACAATTTTTGATGCAAATCACAATAAGGATTATTCCGTTGTGAAAACATTTACTGCGGTTCCGAAAAGCGGAATCGCTTTTTTTTTAATTTATAATTTTTTAATCTTTCCTAAAATATAATTGTTTGTATAAATCCACTTATTTAACACTAATATTTATCCGTCATCGGTTATTCTTTTCTCATTAAATCTGCTATAACAACCCTCAATTTTTCATCCGAAAATTTCGGTATTACAAAATAACAACTTTTTTGTGCAAAATGATATTTGATAAAACAATATATTTCGAACTTAACTACTTCCCTGTGAAAATTATCATTTGAAAATTCCCCCTGACACAAACTTAAATGCTTTTTCAAAGTGTATTGATGAATTCCTGTTTTACTATATAAAAAAAAACCCCGGATTACTTCCGGGGTTTGAGCTGACGACCGGACTTGAACCGGTGACCTGTTCATTACGAGTGAACTGCTCTACCAACTGAGCTACGTCAGCAATTCAATTGACAATGTTCAACGGAAAATATTCAAACGTTTTCTTTTAATGCTGGAATTATCTTTCCTAAAATTTCCTTTAACTCTTCACAACATTCAGGAATGGAATCAACCTATTAACTTTTAATATTATCTGAACCTCTTAATGTTTTTATCCGATAATCAGTTTAATGAGCCTAACGATGTGCAATCTGTGATTTCGAAAAAAATCTTTCTTTGATCTTGATTCACCCGAGTTCTAAACAATTGCACCAATTGATGTTCTATTTCTTACATAACTTTTTTGAGAAAATATGATCTATGCGTCTTTAACTAAATACTTGCCAGGTTTAATTTTTCTTAATGCAAAATCAAAGGATTCAGATTAAATTATATTGTCCTTCAAAATGATAATTTTAAGTGACAATTGATACCTGCCAATTGTAAATTGTTTAGTATCTGTACGTTACAGGCTTATACGGTCCGTCTATTTCCACTCCGATATACTTTGCCTGTTCCTCTGAAAGTTTATCCAGTTTAACGCCTATTTTCTCGAGGTGCAACCTTGCCACTTTTTCATCGAGGTGTTTCGGCAAAACATAAACTTTATTATCATATTTATCACCTCTATTCCAGAGCTCGATTTGCGCGAGGACCTGATTCGTAAAGGAATTTGACATTACGAAAGACGGGTGTCCCATTGCGCAACCGAGGTTAACCAATCGCCCTTCTGCAAGGAGAATAATTTCTTTACCATCAATGTTGTATAAATCAACCTGAGGTTTAATTTCCTGTTTCGTTTCTCCGTAGTTATCGTTCAGCCATGCAACATCAATTTCGTTGTCGAAGTGTCCGATATTACAAACGATGGTTTTATCTTTCATTGCCCGGAAATGTTTTTCCGTAACGATATTGAGGTTACCCGTTGCAGTTACAACTATATTTGCTTCTTTGACTGCATTTTCCATAGTAGTAACCTTATAACCGTCCATTGCTGCCTGCAATGCGCAAATCGGATCAATCTCAGTAACAATAACCCTTGCACCAGCGCCCCTGAGTGAAGCAGCTGAGCCTTTGCCAACATCACCATAACCTGCTACCACTGCCACTTTTCCTGCCAACATTATATCCGTTGCCCGTCTGATAGCGTCAACGCACGATTCCTTGCATCCGTATTTGTTATCAAATTTTGATTTCGTTACTGAATCATTTACGTTAATTGCAGGTACCGGCAAAGTCCCCTTCTTCATTCTCTCATACAGTCTCATAACACCGGTTGTGGTTTCTTCAGATATTCCTTTAATTCCATCAACAAGTTCGGGATAATTATCGAGCACCATATTTGTCAGGTCTCCGCCATCATCAAGAATCATATTAAGCGGTTTACGATCTTCACCGAAAAAAAGTGTTTGCTCAATACACCAGTCGAACTCTTCGTTCGTCATTCCTTTCCATGCGTACACCGGAACACCTGCAGCGGCGATTGCTGCGGCTGCGTGATCCTGTGTCGAGAAAATATTGCACGATGACCACGTAACTTCGGCGCCAAGTTCGATGAGAGTTTCAATTAATACTGCTGTTTGTATTGTCATGTGAAGACAACCCGCTATCCGTGCGCCTTGTAGCGGTTTCTTATCCCGGTATTCTTCCCGAATTGACATTAGTCCGGGCATCTCGGCTTCCGCAAGGCGAATTTCCTTCCTGCCCCATTCTGCTAAAGATATATCTTTTACTTTATACGGTATATATTTAACCGGCTTCTCCAATGTATCTGTCATTTTATTGTGATTATTTTTTCTAAAAATTTATTTCAACTATGCACAAATATATAAATGTTATAAACAGTATTTGAGTCAATATTTAATAACGATTCCGAGATCGTCAAGTTGCTTTTGCTCAACTGATCCCGGTGACCCGTCCATCAGGCTCAATGCACTTGTAGTTTTCGGAAAGGCTATCGTCTCCCTGATATCCTTCGTTCCACAAAGTGTAGCTACAATTCTGTCAAAACCGAATGCAAATCCGCCGTGTGGCGGAGCGCCGTATTCGAACGCTTTTAAAAGAAATCCAAACTTCTGTTCGACCTCCTGCTTATCAAGCTTGAGTATGTTGAATACTTTCTCCTGAATGTCTCGCCTGTGAATCCGTATGCTCCCGCTACCGAACTCGGAACCGTTACAAACCAGGTCATAACAATTGGCGCGGATTGAGGTTATCGTTTCAATATCGCACTTTTCTGAATCAAGTTTATAGAGTTCTTCACCCTTCGGCATTGTAAACATGTGATGTTCTGCGATGATCTGATTTGCTTCATCATCAAACGCAAACAACGGGAAATCGTTTATCCAGATGAACCGGTCAACCGATTCGTCAATCAACATGAAATCAGTTCCAAGTTTCAAGCGCAGATTTCCAAGTGCTAGCAGAGTTCTTTTCTTTTCACCGGATAGCAGAAAAACCGTATCGCCGTTTTTCGCATCGAACTTTTCCCTGATATTGTTTTGAACTGTTTCACTTATAAATTTGGATACCGGAGATTGAACTGAGCCATCAGAGTTGAACCTGAAGTACGCAAGTCCACCCATGCCAAGTGATTTCACGTATTCCGTCAGATTATCAATCACCTTTCTTGTAACTTCCCTGCCTTCGAGTTTCAAGCCTGCAACCATACCGCCGGAATTCACAACATCATCGAACACCTTAAACCCACAATCCTCAACAGTTCCGGTAACGTCGGTTATCTTCATATCGCCTTTAATCCTTAGTTCAGGTTTATCGCTTCCGTAGGTTAAAAGAGCTTCATCATAAGACATTACGGGGAAACTTTCTAACTCAATTCCCTTAATTTCCTTCCAGATTTCCCTTATCATATTTTCGCAAACATTAAAGACATCGGATTCCGAAACAAAGCTCATCTCAAGGTCAATCTGCGTAAACTCGGGTTGCCTGTCTGCCCTCAAATCTTCATCCCTGAAGCACTTGCAAATCTGAATGTATTTATCCATCCCGGCAACCATCAGCACCTGCTTGTATGTTTGTGGCGATTGTGGTAATGCATAAAATTTCCCTTTGTGGATTCTCGAGGGGACGAGGTAATCTCTCGCTCCTTCAGGTGTGGATTTCATTAAAATCGGGGTTTCAATCACAAGAAATCCTTCTGAATCAAAATAGCGGTAAACCGTCTGAAATACTCTGCTCCTTAAAACAATATTATCGGAAATTTTCTTTCGGCGCATATCGAGGTATCGGAATTTGAAGCGAAGTTCCTCAGATGCTTTGATATCTTCTTCAACTACAAATGGTGTAACTGCCGATTTGTTTAAAACTGTCAGCTCAGATACATCAATTTCAATTTCACCGGTCGGGATGTTCCTGTTCGGGTTTTCCCTCGCAATTACTTTTCCGGAAGACGAGATTACAAACTCAAGTCCGATCCTCGACGCAACATCGTATGGTTCACCGTTCTCAGGGACGATACGGAGTTGAGTAATACCGTACCTGTCGCGGATATCAATAAAATAAATTCCGCCGAGATCACGAACTGATGATACCCAGCCGTTAAGCACTACCGTTTCATCAACATTGGAAATATTAAGATCCCCACAAGTGTGAGTCCTTTTTTTGAAGGTCATTAATACAAATAATAATTTCGGTAAGAGATTAAAATACTTAAAAGTAATTTAATCTTACAGAGAGAAATGCGATACCGGTTAACTGATTTCGAGCAATTCCTTCTTTGTCAGATTGTATATATCGGTCAACCTGTCAATAATTTTCTCAAGCTCATAATGGTTAACTGAAGAATCAACTTTTTCAAGTTTCAAACATATCTCAGCTAGCCTTTTTGCGCCGATATTGTAGCTCGCGCGTCTGAGGTTGTTAGTTGCCCTGATAAATTTCGGGATATTTTTTGTCCGTCTTGCAATCTTTATATCGTTGAGAATAACAGGTGAAACGTTCAGGTAAATATCAACCAACTCTTTAAATCCGCCGTTAAGTTTTTTTGAAGCCTTTAGGTCGGAAATCATGTTAATATCGAGCAACACGCTTGATTTCGGGAGCACTGTTCCGCTTACCCGGTCAGTTGACATTTTGCCCGACCATTTCAGAATCATGTTTTTTAATTCCTCCTGTATGATTGGTTTGCTAACGTAATCATCCAGACCATTCGCAATAAAATTTTCCTTATCGCCTTGCATTGCATTGGCTGTCATTGCAATAATTAATGGTCGTTTCTTACCCCTGAACTTTCTCAATAATTCTTTCGTTGCCTGTAAACCGTCCATCTCCGGCATCTGAATATCCATGAAAATAAGATCGTATGTTTTTCTTGATACCGCATCTAAAACTTCGAGTCCGTTATTAACTATATCGGGGTAATAGCCAATTTGTTGCAAAATTTTCTCTGCAAGCTTTTGATTGATAACGTTGTCTTCCGCCACGAGGATTTTCAATGAGGTAGGAACCGTGCGCCTTTGAACCAATGCTTGTTGTTTTTGGAGATTAATCTGATCCTGCTCAGAGGTCAATACATCTGAAATTACATCAAGCAAATATGATTGTTTAACGGGTTTTGTTAAGTACGAGTTGAACAGTTCAGAAAACTCGTTCTGATCTATTTCGTTAAGGCCGATTGAAGTAAGCATAATTACTGGTAACTCCGTTTTGGATTTAAATTTTCTAATTTGTCTTGTCAGCTCAAGCCCATCCATCCCGGGCATTTGCATATCAACAATTGCCAGATCAAACGGGATATCGTCTTTTATAAGGTCTAAAGCTTCTTTTCCGTTTGATGCATATCTTGATTTCATTCCCCACATCTGAGTCTGAAGCGTTAGAATTTGTCTGTTCGTTTTATTGTCATCCACTATCAGTAGTCGCTTATTCTCAAGCTGAGACATTGTGGATTTCACGTATAATTTGGATGGTGTGATATCTGATATTTTTGCCTTAATTGTGAAGTGAAAAACAGAACCGGTACCGGGTTTACTTTCAACCCAGATTTTACCATTCATCAGAGATACAAGTTTTGACGATATTGACAACCCTAATCCGGTACCGCCGTATTTTCTGGTTGTGGACGAATCCACCTGTGAGAATGATTCAAATATTTTCTCAAATTTATCTTCAGGAATACCAATACCGCTGTCTTTTACCGAGAACTGGATTTCAACATTGCCATTTTCATCTTCGTTTAATTTTTTTGCAGAAATGAAAATCTCACCCGAATCAGTGAATTTAATCGCATTGCTGATTAAGTTTACCAACACCTGTTTGAGTCTTGTTACATCCCCAATAAGGTACGGCGGTACATTTTGGTCAATGAGGTGAAGAATGTCGAGTTTCTTTTCTACAGCTTTAACAGCAAGCAGGTCAATTGAATCTTCAATGCAGGATTTTATCTCAAACGGTGACTCTTCAAGTTCAAGCTTTCCGGATTCTATTTTTGAGTAATCAAGTATATCGTTCAACAGAGTTAAAAGCGTATCGCCGCTATTTCGAATTGTTTCAACATATTCGCGTTGTTCGGCTTCAAGGTCGGTCTCAAGTAATAACCCTGTCATTCCGATTACAGCATTCATTGGTGTCCTGATTTCATGGCTCATTACAGCAAAGAAATCCGATTTGACTTTTGTAATCTCCTCTGCAGCGTCTTTCGCTTTCAATAATTCCTGATACATGCTGTCTTTCTCTGTAATATCAAGTAATGATACAACCGAACCGGTTAATTGACCCATCACATCGTAATTGAAAACCCGGTTAAATTCAAACTTTTTCTCACCGTAAAGTGTGTTAAAAATAAAGGTACCACAATCTCCACCGACTTTTTTCGATGTGAGTTTAGAAATGTAATCGGAATTAAAATATTCCCCGTTTAATTTTAAAATATCAGATTGATTCTTGCCCTTAATATCGTTGATTTTCATTCCTGTGATATTTTCCCAGATGTCATTTACATACTCAATAGCCCCGGACGCGTCTGTTGTAAATATTATTTCCCTGATGCTGTTTAACAGTTTACCGGAATTTTCAACTACTTGACCAGGAGAGTTTCCCTGCACCTGTTGCCCTCTGAACAAATAGAAAACCTCATTCTGAATTTTGAAATGTTGTTGAATATCAAGTTCAATAATCTCTTTGGATTTACAGACAATCTTAAATGTTGAATTCTTCGGGTTCCCTGAAATTATTGAAGCAATAGATTCGCTGTCGTCATCTGTAAATTTCAGAATAGAAAATCCCTGCATCTCTTTTGAGGAGTAACCTGCCGTAGCTAAAAATGAATGGTTTACGAAGGATATTTTATCATCAATAATCGAAAAAGAAGGATCAGAGATGTTGGTCAGTATTGATAAAATCCCGGCGCTTCCCGAATTATCCGGGTTGAGAAGGTTTCTTTTAAGTATATCTGAAATATAGGCCCGAATTTCATATACGTCCTGAAGATCGTCAAGCGAATTATCGTCCGGATTAAGAGATTTGGCGATTTCAATCAACCCTTGTCGAAGTTTCTCAAATTTTCTGGACTCCCTGACGAGAAGCTCGTTGAGTAACTTTAGTTCCTGCAATCTTGTATTGAGGTTGGATACTTTCTCTTCCAATTCTTTCACTTTCGGTACACCCTCAATGAAAGAATCTGTATCCATGGAGAACTGTTTTAAATCCTGAATTGAATTGTTTACAAAATCGGGTATTTTTACAAGTCCCCTGATTTCATTTAACCAATCAATGGTTTTTTCGGCATTTGATTGCAGGAATTGTATTTTAGTTATCTCGTTCAAAATTTCAATTGTCTAATGAATAGCAGACAAAAAGCGTGCCAGATATTTTAACCAGCGAGGTCTAACAGTGCGGATTTAGTAATGGCAAATAATTCATCTAATTTCAAGAGATTATTTGCAACATCGGAGAGGTTGTTGTTTTTGCCATCAAGCTCTATCGCTTTACAGACTTCAGCAAAAACTTTGGCGCCAACGTTTAAGCTGGCGCCTTTTAATGTATGTGCAGATTTACCCATTTTTTCGGCATCGGCTGAAAAAGCATTAGTTTTAATTTCCTTGATAAGACCCGGAGCCTGTTCGAGGTATAGATCAATAACTTCTTTGAAAAAATCTTCTTCACCACTACCAAGTTCCTTTAACCCGGCTATTATTTCAAGGTCTAATATATCGGAATATTTATCCATTATGATTCAGGCTTCCACTTATTGAGTTTCTCTTCGAGAATATCCATCATAATCGGTTTTGCAATGTAGTCATCCATCCCTGCCTCCAGACATTTCTGCATATCAGATTGCAGTGCGCTCGCAGTCAATGCAATTATCTTCGGTCTGTTCTCCCCCATTGTTTCCACTATCTCGCGTGTAGTTTCAAAGCCATCTTTTACCGGCATTTGAACGTCCATAAATATTACGTCAACTTTGTTTTCATTCAAAAAGTCCAGCACTTCCTGACCGTTTTCACAGACCTCTGCTTCAAAACCGAGATGATTTAACATTCGTCGCAGCAATTTTTGGTTGATATAATTATCTTCAGCAATAAGTATCTTCAAGCTGTTTCCTCCGTGAGCTTTTTCTTTATATTGTTTAATTTCATAACTCTTAACATCAAACAACTTAACCCAAACTTAAAGCGTGCCACGGAGTTCCTGTTCCCTCTCAATTGCCTCAAAGAGAGCCTTAAAATTCCCTTTTCCGAAACTTCTTGCGCCTTTACGTTGAATTATCTCAAAAAATAAAGTCGGTCTGTCAACTAATGGTTTCGTAAAAATCTGCAACAGGTATCCATCTTCATCTCTGTCCACAAGTATGCCAAGTTTTGCGAGTTCATCAACCGGTTCATCAATCTTCCCGACTCTTCCCTCAAGTTCTTTGTAATATGATGCTGGTACGTTCAGGAATTCTATTCCCCTCGCAATAAGCTCCGAAACCGTAGAAACGATATCGGGTGTAGTTAATGCAATGTGTTGAACTCCACCGCTCTTGTAAAAATCAATGTACTCCTCAATTTGTGATTTCTTTTTACCCTTTGCGGGCTCATTAATCGGAAATTTAATTTTTCCTGTTCCGTTCTGCATTACTTTGCTCATAAGCGCTGTGTAGTCAGTCGAGATATCATTATCGTCGAAAGAAATGAGTTGATTGAAGCCCATAACTTTTGCGTAAAATTCAACCCATTCGTTCATATATCCGAGTTCAACATTTCCAACCATGTGGTCAATTGATCTCAGGTTAACATCAGTAATTGCTTTAACTCCGCGATGTTCAGCATTTACGTATCCCGGCAGAAATACTCCTGTATAGTTGTTCCTTTCAATGAAGGAATGTATGGTATCACCGTAAACTTTGATAGCAGACTTTACCACGTATCCGTTTTCATCTTCGATTTTCGTAGGTTCAAGAACACCTGTCGCACCGCGTTTTGTTGTTTCATTGTATGCGCTGGTCGCATCGTCAACTTCAATCGCAATATCTTTTACTCCATCACCGTGCAATTTGTGGTGTTCTGCGATCGGTGAATCATTTGTTAACGCTCCTGTTAGCACAAACCTGATTTTCCCCTGTTCAAGGACGTAAGATACTTTCTCCTTTGATCCGGTTTCCAATCCGGCGTATGCTTTCAGTTTAAAACCGAATGCATATTGGTAGAATAAAGCTGATTGTTTTGCGTTACCCACATAGAATTCAACGTGGTCAATTCTCTTTAACGGCAAGAAATCCTTTAATTCACCTCTTGCGGTTCCTGATTTTTCCTCTTTAAGTGTATCCATGATATTATTGATTTATTTTTGACTTTTAAACTCACTCGGTTTAATCCCAAGTTTCTTTATCTTTTGTCTGAGGCTGACCGGATGAAAGTTTATCGCTTTGGCAGTCGCCTCCACATTTCCGCTATGTTTGCTTAAATGTTTAGTAATGAAATCAAGGTCGAATCTCCTTATGAAATCATCTTTAGATTTATTGTAATTGCTTGAAAAATTATCCCCAAAAATATCAGGCTCAATATCAACTTCCCTAGCAGAACTTTCCCTGAGATTTAACGGAAGTAAATCGTACGTTATAGTTCCGGTTTCACAAAGGATTGTAACCCGTTCGGCAATGTTTTTCAGCTCTCGTATATTCCCCGGCCAATGGTAAGTTTTTAAAACCTTGATAACTCTTTCTTCAATTTTTTTGATATTCTTTTTGTTGGCAACCGCAAAATCTTTTACAAACTTTTCAAAGTAAAACATAATATCCTCCGGGCGCTCTTTTAAACTCGGCAGATGAAACTCGAAAACATTCAACCTGTAATAGAGGTCTTCACGGAATTTATTATCTGCAATTAAATCTTTTAATACTCGGTTAGTTGCAGCTATAACCCGAACATTGGTAGTAATAATCCGAGTATCTCCGACCCTGCTAAACTCCTTTTCCTGCAAGACTCTCAGGAGTTTAACCTGAAGCAATGGTTCAAGATCACCAATTTCATCTAGGAAAAGAGTACCGTTATTTGCAACTTCGAAATATCCTTTGTGGTCTTTTATTGCGCCTGTAAAAGATCCCCTGGCGTGGCCGAACAATTCGGATTCAAGCAACTGGGATGGAATTGCAGCACAGTTAATGACAACAAAAGGTTGTTCGCTGCGGTGGCTTTTCTTATAAATGTAATTTGCGAGAACTTCTTTTCCTGTTCCGTTTTCACCTGTAATTAAAATTACTGAATCAGATTTTGCAGCCTTGTCAACATCTTTTAAAATTTTCTTAAGCTTTTTACTTGAGGTAAGATAACCCGGAGATTCGCTCTCAGGGTTTGCTTTCTCAACTTTCTTTTTCAGAATTAAGTTCTCATTGACAAGCTGAAGTTTTTCCAAACCTCGTTCAACGGTTAATTTCAGTTCTTCCTTGTTTATTGGTTTGGTAAGGTAATCGAATGCGCCGAGTTTCACAGCTTCAACTACAGATTTGATAGTGAAAAAAGCAGTTATCAAAATAACGATTATATCCTGTTCTTTATCAAGGACTTCTTTGGTGAGATCAATCCCCGTCATCCCGGGCATATTGAAATCAGTTACCATTACATCAAACTTGAATTTAGTAATCCTGTCCAATGCAGCTTTTCCGGATGAAACAGATACAACATCATGCCCGCTATCTTCAAGAACTTTCCTCATGATAGCGACTGAAGTTACATCATCGTCAACTACTAAGATCTTCGCCAAAATCGGATTTTTTTAAAGATAAGTGAAAGAGAATTAAATTATAATTCTATAAAAAAGGTTACGATTATTTCACACGCTTAATCACTACGAGCGTCTTGTCATCAGCGTATTGTCCGTGTGCAGAAAATATCTGCACGTCTTCAATAATTTGTTCGCAAATCTTTTTAGCCGAGAGATCCTTTAATTTCACGAGCAACTTTTGTAAACGCTTTTCACCGTAAAACTGAAACTTCTTATTGGCAGCTTCAATGATTCCGTCAGTAAACAGAATCATAACATCGCCTTTGTTAAAGCAACAGGTTTTGTAATTGTAAGTCTGATGCGGTGATGGTCCGAGAACCGGTCCGGTAGTTTGAAGAATCTTGATTTTTTTCGTCTGACTACAATAGAAAATCGGCAGGTTATGACCGGCATTCATATAAAGGCACAATCCATCCTCATCTTTGAATAACGTACAATAAAATAATGTAACGAATCTTTCAAACGGAAAGATTTCGTAAATGAGTTTATTTATCTTGTTGAATAGTGTAGAAACCCTTATATCAAACTCCACTCCCATTTTCAACGCACCGCTTACGTAGAGCGCCTGCGCCGCCGCCGAGATACCCTTTGAAGCCGCGTCTCCTATTGCAATCCCCAAAGTTTCGTTATCTGAAGATGGTATGTAATCGAAAAAATCTCCACCTACAATCATCTCCGGAATTGATACCCCGAATACTTCGTAATTACCAAATGTATATTCGTGTTCAGGGAGAATATTCTTCTGAATCTCCCTTGCCTTCTCGAGCTCTGCAATGTTCAGCTTTGCTTTAGATTCAATGTTCTTTGACCTCAAAATTGAACTGACTGTTGTGCTGATTATATTGAGAGTGTTTAAGAATTCATCACTTGGATTTTTTGTGTTCAGTGCAATCAGATACTGATAGAGGTAATAGAACCCCTGTTCTTTTTCTTTCGACCTTATTTTAAACCTTAATCCTACACCTGTAGCTGAATAGTGATTGATTCCTTTCTTAATCAGGTACTGATCGGTTTCCTTTGACATAACCGATCTAAACTTACCAATCTCTTTGAACATCGGGTATTTATTAACATTCACTTCATATCCTGATTCAATCATATCCACATCGCCCTTTTGTTCGATCAGCTTGTAACCAGTCTTTTGCGGATTTAATTTCCAGATGCGTCCGCCAATAATATCAATTTCTTCATTACTTATAATCTGCTCCAGCGCGTATGTCAGAAGCTGTTCGGTAGACTTGAATTTCGGTGCTTCGGCGAAAAAGCTTTCGATAGTTTTAAAAAGTCTCTTTTGTTCCATCAGTTTAATTTAATTTTTCTATAACGCATCAGTGCAATTCTATATTCAACGCTCAGATACAATAAAAATGAAAAGTAAAACAACATTACAAACGTGATAAAAAATATTTCAACTATTCCCGTTATTCTGAACGGTCTCGAGATGTAAAAAATATAATACAAATAAAATACTTTGAATATCTCAAACGTAAATACTGTCAGCAATACAGGAATTATTCCACCTTGGGATAAATTCCGGAATAACGGCTGGTGGAGCAAACTAAATAACAGAAACGATACTCCAAGGGTTGCAACAAAAATCGGAATTCTTACTCCAGCGCTAATCCCCATTGTTTCTTTTACGAACGAAAACGGATCAAATATAATTGCTGTCATCGCAAACGATACTATAAAGAGAAAAAATGATATTCCGACTATCGTCGAAAATTTTCTGAACCTCAAATCAACATTACTCAACTCCTCAATACCATCTGTAACAGAACTTCTAAGATAATTTGTCAGATAATAAAAAATTAAACCGAAACAAATAATTCCCGATATAAGAATAGTAAGATAATTTGCTGTTAGTTGCTCGGAGACAATAAATACATTATTAAGTATTGCTTCTTTATAATCCTTTTCAACAGGAAGAATCTCGTAAAGGTAATTGTTTACTCTTACTACCGCGTTGAACTTAGTAATCAAATATCCCCCAATTCCTAAGATCAAAAGTAAAGCGGGAAACAGGTTTATTACCAACAAATAAGATAATCCAAGTGATTTTAAATAAACTTTCCTTTCACGTATGCCGTCCCCAAGAATTCTCAGATATAAAGATGCTTTGTTTACCAGTCCAACACGCCGCATGAGTTTTCAATCTGTGAAATGAATTCAGGGTTAAATACGACAGCGGATATTTTTTCGATCACTTCAGAAACAATAACATCCCTTTTTAAATGAGGAACAGCAGATCGTATTAAAGTATATGCAACTTCAGCACCTCTGCCACTTTTCAGAGGTCGGTGGTAATCAATCCCCTGCGTGGCACAAAGCATTTCAATAGCAAGAATACTTTTAACGTTATTTACAACCGCAAATAAATTTCTTGATGCAATCGAGCCCATTGAATTATGGTCCTCCTGATTTGCGCTTGTAGGGATTGAATCAACCGAAGCGGGATGACACAGAATTTTATTCTCGCTTGCAAGGGCAGCGGTTGTATATTGCGCTATCATCAAACCAGAATTCAATCCACCTGAATCAGAGAGGAATCGCGGCAATCCGCTCAGGCTGCCGTCAACTAACCTGGCAATCCGCCTTTCGGAAATATTACCAAGTTCACTTACGCCGATTTTAAGAAAATCCGATGCGAGCGCTACGGGTTGTCCGTGAAAATTTCCACCCTCGATGTGTTCGCCGGTTTCCGGGAAAATCAGCGGGTTATCGGTTGCCGAGTTAATTTCAATTTCAGTTACATTTTTACAATAGGCAATAATATCCTTTGTCGCGCCATGAACCTGTGGCATACACCTTAATGAATATGCATCCTGAACCTTACCACAGTCTTTGTGTGAGTCCATAATTTCACTTTTCGCAAGGAGTTTTCGTAGATTTGATGCTGTTTTACTCTGACCCTTATGCGGGCGAGCACGTTGTAGTTTCGGATCGAACGCTCTTGAAGTTCCAAGCATTGCCTCAAGTGAAAGGCTACCAGAAATATCAGCAAGTTTCGAGAGGTACATTGAATCAAATACCGATTTGCAAAGGAATGCACTCATCATCTGAGTTCCGTTAATTAATGCGAGCCCTTCTTTGGCGGTTAGCTTAACCGGTTTTAAACCTGCGAGCTCCAGCGCCTGCGAAGAAGTCATAATTTCATTGTTAAACTTTGCATACCCTTCTCCAATAAAACAAAGGGCGAGATGAGAGAGCGGCGCAAGGTCTCCAGAACTACCAACTGAACCACGCGAAGGGATAACCGGTACGATACCGCTATTGAAAAATTCCACCATGAAATTTATAAGCGAAAGTCGTACACCGCTGAAACCCTTTACCAATGCATTTATCCTGAAAAGTAACATTAACCGGACGATGTTATCTGGCAAATAACTCCCTACTCCCGCAGAATGTGACAATATGAGATTTCTTTGAAGAATCTCAATTTCATTAAAAGGAATTTTTACATCTTTGAATTCCCCGAATCCAGTTGTGATACCATAAATTACTTCACCCTGTTCAAGCCATTTTTCCACTAAATCCCTTGAAGATTTAATTTTGCTTCTTGCACCTGACGAGAGTGATATTTTTTCATTACCCTCAATTATTGAAACGGCTGATTGTACAGTAAGGTCTGAGCCGTTGATTCTGACAGTTTTCAATTTGGGGAGATTTTATATTGAATTGACGAATTTATAAAAGGTTGTATGATTAACCCTATAAAATTTTAGTTTTGTAATGTCTGAACTCCTGAGTTTTTCCATATTCCGGAAGCGCTCTGAGATTTCCGTCAGTGTTACGCAACTTTTCAAAGTAATCGAATGCCTGATCTTTATCGTTAAACCATTTCGAAGAAATCATTTTTTTGAAAAATAAAATCTTCTTATACTTCCTGACAACCCACATGATTGGATCAGATGGAAGGTTGAACACCTCAATAGAGTGACCGGAAGAATCTTTATCGGTTTTGATGATTTCGTTCATAGTTTATATAATGTTTAAAATTACTACAATCATACTTCAAATGAAAGTTACAGATGGCTCTGAAATATGCTTAAAACTTAAAATATCAATTTTCAGCGCTGCATTTGAAGCAACTTCATAGTATTTATTTAAAGAATCATTGATTTCGGATTGCTAAAAACAAATATAATCAAACTTTCTATATAACTCTCAGCACATATCCTTTCAGATATTTCGTTTCTCCCATCTGAAGCAATACCGGGTGATCGTACGAAACCAAATGTTTGTGAATCATCTGGATTTTCCTATTAGCCTTCATAGCGCTTTTTATCAATACTTCCTCAAACGCGGATTCAGTAACATGATGTGAGCACGAGTATGTAAACAGCAAGGCGTTGTAATTCAGCAATCTCAGACATTTCGAATTCAGGGTAATATATCCGTTCAATGCAGAGTTGAGAGTTTTGCGCGATTTTGTAAACGAAGGGGGATCAAGGATAATTAAATCATACTTGGCGGTACTTTGAAATTGTGAATTGAGAAAATCAAAAACATCTTGCGCAATAAATCTGATATTATTGAAGCCGTTCAACCTGGCATTTTTTTGTGCCACGCATATAGAATGTTCTGAAATATCCACCGCAGTAATATTCGCTGCACCCATATAAGCGGCATTAAGCGCAAATCCGCCTTCGTTGCAAAACAAATCAAGTACTTTGTGATTCTTTTTAATGTACTCTCTTAACAATCTGCGGTTATCAATCTGGTCAATGTAAAATCCGCTCTTCTGTCCTTTCAAAAGGTCAATATTGTATTTTATGTCATCAATGGAAATTTCAAATGTACCGGCGTTTCCTTTAAGAACTCTTTCAATAAGCTCAAGCCCTTCAAGATTTCTCAATTCATTTTTATTTTTCTCCACTATTAATGCTGCGTTAAATTCCGATGACAAAATTTCAACTATATCGCTTTTAAATAATTCCATTCCCGATGAAAAAATCTGGAACGAATATTTGTCCCCAAATTTATCAATTATAAGTCCTGGCAAAAAATCACTCTCGCTATTTACCAATCTGAATACTTCCCTGTTACGATTGGATTTTTTGCGGAGTTCAAAAGCTCTGATTATTCTGCGCCTGAAAAAATCCGTGTTGATCTCCTCATCACGATCCGTCAGATGCCTGTAAGAAATAAGCGAATGCCCGTTGTAGAATCCCTTTCCGAGATATTTCCCTCCGGATGTGTACAGGTTCACTACGCATACATCATCTGAAATATCATCCTTTGAACCAATTTCATTGCTGAAGATCCACTGATGACCTTTGGTTAATCTTTTCTCCTCATTCTTTTTCAGGTAAACTGAGGCCATGATTTACATTAATTCAATTTCCTTCATGCATCTGAAATGTTTTTCTGGGCAACTCTCCCTGCCAATATGCGAACAGGGCCTGCATTTCAATCCATTGACTTCTAACACAATTGAATTTATATTCTGGGGATAAAATCCAAATTGTTTTACCGTGCTCCCAAATATTGCAGTAACCGGTTTTCCCAATGCCTCCGACAAATGAAGAATTGCGCTATCGTTCGTTATAATTTTATCCGCATTGTAAATAAGATTACACAATTCTGCGTATCCTGTTTTACCACATAGATTAAGTACGTTGTCACATTCACCTGCTATGTAATTGCAAATTGAAATATCAACCGAATCATTTGAGCCTAAGAGTATGAACTCTCTATCCGAATGTGTTTGCATAAATTTTACAAATTTTTCCTTTGGATATGTTTTTGTGTAATGTTTTGACGATGGGGCAATAATCGTATAATTATAGTCAAATCTAATGTTCTTGTCGAAAGATAAATCTGCAGGTTCAAAATTGAAATCTGAAATTAAACCGTTAGTGCACCTAATGTATCGCTCGAAAACAGGAATGACTTTTTTAAAGCAATCAATTTTAAATTTCACCAACAAAAACTTCTTTGTGTTATTTTTATCAAATCTAAATGTCTTACCTCGAAGCTTCCTCAGCATTGCTCTTGAACGAAAATTATTCTGGAGGTCAATTATGAAATCATACTTTACATTAATATCTATGCTGTCGGGAGTCGCAATTTTATTTACACAGTTGTTCAATTTTAATAAATCTGAATATTGTTCTTTTGTAAGAAATGTTATTTCCGATTCCGGAAATTTTCTTTTTAACTTTGCAATAAGAGGGAACGAAAGGATAACATCGCCCATGGATGATAATCTTGTGATGAGTACCCGGGGTTTCATGGTTAACGTGAATCAACGGTTTTCAAGGATAGGTCAATAAGCTGATGATTGAAATCAAACAAGTTCAGTTTTTCGAAGATGAAATCTATTGTATCGAGATTGTACTTATTTAAAAAATAAAGAATGTTAATTGTACGCTCCTGAAGTTTATCGCCCGGGAATAGGTTATTGCGAATATTGTTTAATTTATTCGTAACACTTTCATTTTGTTTCATCATTGAATTTATAAACTTAGCTTGCATCTGATCAAAAGTATCGTCAAACTTTTCTGCCCTGTTTTTAAAGTTTTGTGTCAGGTTTCTATCAATCGGTTCAAGTTTTTCTATAAACTCAAAATTCAATGACCGGAATTCGTCACGATACGTTGTAAATATTTTCTCGATATCGGTATTATCAATATCTGACAAAATTTTCTTTGCAACATCAGATAAATTTATCATATCAGTAAATGATACAGAATACCTTTCAAAAAAATTCTTAACTTTGCTTTCAATAAAAGTAACAGAAACTCTGGGGAAAATAACAGGCATAGTTACATTGAAATGTTTATATACTCCCTTAAGCTGGGCAAAGTATGACACTTCAGAAGGACCGCCAATATAAGCGACTGTGGGTAGCACGTAGTCCTGGAGTATAGGGCGTAGAACAACATTAGAACTGAATTTTTCAGGCTCTGATTTTAAGCGTTCGATTAATTCATCCCTGTGAAAGCGAATTTTAAGATTTCTCAAACCAAGTAACTCATCCTCTTTAGGTTCAACAACATAACGCTGATCATTGTGAATGTAAAACATATTGAGCGCTCTCGGTTTAATCTGAAGCTCGTACTCGTTTTCAATATCTGCGGAAGTTTTCACTACTTCTTCACAAGCAGTCGGGTAGGATGCAATTTCCTTACTAAAAATGTACGAAAAGAAATTTTTAATTTTTCTGTCTGAAGGGTCGCAAAAAATCAAACCTTGATTTTTTAGAATCGAATTCATAAATCCGGCAAAGGAATCCTTTAGTAAACTGCCCTCAATGTAATGTTTCCTGACGATTGATATTATATTTGATGTGAAATCTGTCGGTTGCAGTTCATTGGCAAGTGAGTCAATAAAATCATTTATGAATTCGTCTGATTTAATAATGCTTACCGGTTTTGTGTACTTGTCCTTTTGCTCGCCTTTTTCAAAATAGGATATTTTCTTAAGCTCGTTAGTACGGTTAAAAATATTAATGTGATTGATCTCAAGAAAGTCGTGATCTTCATCTTCCATCCAGAAAACGGGAACGAAATTGTATGACGGAAACATTGACCCGAGCTCATCGGACAGTTTAACTGCACACAGTGCCTTTAATATCGTATAACAATTTCCCGATAGCATCCCAACTTGTTGCCCGGTTAGTACAGCGAATGTATTTTCTTTGCGAAGCAATTCAATGTTCTCAAATGTTTTTGAGGAAACATCGAAATTTATATTTTGATCACGAAGTACATCGGCAACCTCATCCCTTGTGAAAAGCGCTTCTTTAATGTAATTTCGCTTCTTCTCCTCAATGCATGATTCAAATCCCGATTCACTCCTGTAATCGAAGGCATACAGTTCCCTGACTTTATCGAATGAATAAAGATAGTCTGTAAACAATTTGCTTATACCAGGAATTTCATTAAACGAAATTGACATAGATTGGACAAGAGTAATTTATTACCTTTGCAAAGTAATTATTGAAGCAGTAAGTTTAAATTTAAAAAGAAACATGAAACATTTCATATTATATCTGTTAATGTTTTTCGTTACACTACCTACGTTTGTATTCGGCATTTATTCAACTCCGGGGAATAACTCCTCATTTACATTGCAGGACCTTGTTGCTGTTTCATCCGGAGCGGTAACGTTTTCCTCAGGTGAATTTCAGATGAACGACACAATAATTATTTCAAACAGCGATACGCTTAAAATTATTACAGATGAAACTGTCAGATTTGCAACAAGTACTTATCTCGGTATTTCCGGCACACTGATTATTGATCCACCAATGCAGGTTCTTTTCAGTGCAATTGATACAACTGCCAGATACCTTGGGGTGAGAGTTGATGAGAGTAATTCATCAGTAGTAAGGAATCTTATTTTTGAATACGCAAATTCATTCAGGATTTTTAATTGCAATATGCTCATTGATAGTTGCACGTTCCGTTATAATACTTCAAATACATCTTTCGGAAATGCAGCGATCTCTTTATTTAATGCCAAACCTGTAATCACAAATTCCGAATTCATTTACAACAGGCGAGCTGCAATCCAGGGCGGAGCTAATATAGCTAACGCGCCAATTATTTCAGGTAACACCTTTATGTATAATAATACCGGTAATTCAAACGTTCCACAAATTAATCTCGGCAGTACCGGCAATGACACGACTTTTATAATCAATAACCAAATACTGCGAGCATCTACAAATTCAGGTGGAATTGCTTTTCTACCAATCGGTAATGCTAATATAGTTATTTCGGGGAACACTATTAAAAATAACAGATACGGATTGACACTTCAGGGCGGGAGCAATATTAATGCAAGGATATTCTCGAATATTATTGACAGCAATAACACTCAGAACAATCCTAACCTTGGAGGAAGCGGCTTGAACTTTATTGGTAGCAGCCCGCAAAATACCGTTGTAACCGGCAATGTAATCCGATGGAATTTGTGGGGAATAACAATTCAAAACCAGGCGAAACCCAATATCGGTAATATTGTTAACAGTGATACTTCGGATAACGGGAAAAATTATTTTTTCGCAAACGGTAACAGCGGACAATTGTTCGATCTCTATAACAATACACCGGATTCCATTTATGCGCAAAATAATAACTGGGGTGTTGATAATCCCGATTCTGTTGAAGCACGTATATTTCATAAACCGGATGACCCGTCACTCGGTTTTGTCAATTATCTCCCCATCATGGTTACAGGCATTTCCAATGAAAATTTAAATTATACGGACGGTTTCAAACTTTTACAAAATTATCCAAATCCGTTTAATCCGGAGACAACTATAAAATTTTCCATACCGGAATATACAGCTGTTACCCTTGAAGTCTTTGACGTTACCGGAAAACTCTTGTACACTTTAATTTCAACTGAGCTACAAGCGGGCTCGTACTCAATGAAATTTAACGCAAATAGTCTCGCTTCGGGAATTTACTTTTACAAGCTGACAGCCGGGAATTATCAGGCTACAAGACGATTCATACTGTTGAAGTAAACTTTATTGAAGCCCGGAAATTCGTTCTTGATTTTTACCTTATACTACCTTAAATTATTAAGGTATATTAAGGAGCAATGAAAAATACAATTTTTAAACCCGTAGAGGTCATCTCCTATTTCTGCAACCTTGAAATGAAGGTGCTGAGATTCAGAAAAGATAATACTGTCTACAAAGTTTCAGAGGTGGTATCTAAATGGAAAGTTCATGAAGGCGAAAGGATCATAACTCATTTCACCGTGATATGCAGGGAGCAGAATATCGTTTGTGAACTTGCATTCTGTCACAACGATTTCAAGTGGGAATTCATCCAGTATGAAAATCTGGATTGATGCGAAACACCAATTTCAGACTAAAAAGTGAAGATGAACTTTACGATGAAATACTTACAAACATTGTAAGATATAAATTCAACTACGAGTTTACTGAAGATGCGGTAAATATTTATTGCCGGAACAGGGTAACTATGACGTACAGGTTTACAGGTTTATCGGAGAAGTTTTTCAATTATCTCAAGCGAAGATTCGGATAAAATATCTCTTCAAAATTTCAATTTCAGTAAATATTCCATAGTTACGAAAACCAAAATTGAGATGATCTGATACCAGCTTTTCTGTGTTTCAAATCGCAAGTTTGAAGTGGATGAATATTAATTAAAATTTATCTTGTGAATCGTTTGTAATTTTAAAATAAATTCTCATACAATGAAAAAGGTTTTAACTTCCCTGTTATTCTTTTCAATACAAATCGGTCTATACGCAAATGATGGAGTTTTTCTTGCACGCGGTAACCAGCTTATTCCTGTTTTCGAAACCGATGTATCCCTTAGAAAGGAAATTTTGGAGATTAAAAAAGTTGACGATAAGATAATTCAAGTTGATGTCAGGTACGAAATATTCAACAGTTCGGAGGAGAAAGATATTACGATAGGATTTGAGGCGCTTTCACCGAACGGCGACGTAAACGCCACTCCTGTCAAAGGTAAGCATCCATACATACATGATTTCGCTGTAAAATTTAATGACGTTAATCTACCATTCAAGATTGCTTATGTTCATGATTCTCTTTATGCACAATCAGGAGAAATTAGGTCAACACCACTGAATGAAATTTTAGGTTCGATTACGGATGTAAATTACGTTGATTTCTTTTACGTATATTACTTCACCGCAAATGTCAAACCCGGTTTAAATGTAATAGAACATAAATATAATTACGATATATCTTCATCGGTAGAATACCATTACTATTTCGAATACGTACTAACTGCAGCTAACAGGTGGGCAAACAGGCAGATCGATGATTTCAGGATGATACTTGATATGGGTAGTTATGAAGATTTTTATATTTCAAAATCATTTTTCCAAAACGACAACTTTTGGAAACTAAACGGCAAAGGAAATTATTCGGTAGTATCCGAAGAAGTAGATTTGGAACAATCTCCTGAGTTATTAAATTTCAGAATCCATTCGGGAACAATTGAATACTCACAGAAAAACTTCAAGCCTACCGGTGAACTCTTTTTGTTCAGCAAAAATTTAATTTCGTATGACGGCTATTTCGATTACAAAATACATCAACTTCCATTTTCATACCACCAACAATACAATGTGCAGTTACCAGTGGATGAAATCAGTAAAGAGATAATTCTTGCATTACCTTATGCAAGGAGAGGATTTGTATTTAACGATAAAATAATTCAACGTTATTACGAAAGTACCGTTTGGTACATTCCTGACCCCGATTATAAAATTGACTTTGAATCGCTAACCGGCAAAGAGAAAGAATGGCTTGAAGAGATGAAGCAATAAATGTAAATGCTTTCATATCTCCAATCACCCTGTATTACCAAATTAACATTAACGAATTAGAGTTTAATTAATTTCGGATAAAAATCAAACCGTCGTTTCAAGGAATCATTACAGCTGCCGCGATTACAGTTGTCCATAAACCATCTTTATGGCCGGTTGCAGATTGAGTTATATTGAACGTTTTAAAAATTCTTCCACTTTGTTTGTAAACTTTCTCCCTTTCAACCCAAGCTTTTTCAGGGTCAAAATCAACACCGAGAGTAGTAGCCAACATTGTTGCAGCAAGGTCTTCAGCATATTCACCTGAAACTATTTCTTTCTCGCCAAACGGGTGGTGCTCTGAGATATAACCGTAATGTGAACCGTTTGAAGGTAGTGCAACTCCGATCGAAGAGGCAATCAATCTGTTCGGTTCATTTGTAAAATTTCTCGCCATAACACAAAATGTAATCGAACCTGGTTCAAGATATTTCAAGGCTTCTGCTTTTCCGATTCTTTTACAACCAGCAGGATAAATACTGGATACAGTAACAAGATTGCACTTCTCAATACTCGCCTGCCTTAATGCAAGTTCAAATGATTGAAGATAATCTTTGTGTCTCCCGACACCTTTAGTAAAAAATATTTTACTTGGTTTAAACAATTTGAAATCTCCTTTCTGCTTGTGATGCAAAGAGTTTATGATATAACGATTTTAATGAACTTACGTTTTCCAAGCTTAACTGTCATCCCGGATTTTAATTTTACTTCATAGTTTACATCTGATATCCTTTCTCCGTCAATACTTACTCCACCTTGTTGTATTAGCCTTCTCGCCGCACTGTTCGATTCAATGAGACCGGCTTCCTTAAGAAGGTTTACTAATTTATAAACTTCCTTCTTCGTTTTAAATTCGGGGATTTCATCCGGAATTTCTTTTTTAATGAATAACTTATCAAATTCTTCAATTGCATTGTGTGCTGCGGCTTCATCATAATATAATTTTACTATTTCTAAACCGAGCTTCCTTTTAATATCACGGGGGTTTGTCGTAGGATTTTCCAACTCCTTTTTAATTGATGCAAGTTCGGTTGGAGTAAGTCTCGTCGCGAGTTCAAAATATTTATAAATTAGTAAATCCGGAATGCTCATTATTTTTCCAAAAATATCCTGCGGTGTATCTGTTATACCTACGTAATTATTGAGAGATTTGCTCATCTTTTCCGTTCCATCCGTACCTTCAAGTAACGGCATCGTGATCACAATTTGCGGTTCCTCGTTAAACCGCTTTTGCATATCTCGACCAATTAGATTGTTAAACTTCTGGTCAGTCCCGCCAAGCTCAATATCTGATTTAATTACGTACGAATCGTAACCCTGCATAATAGGGTAAAGAATTTCATGTAGTGAAATTTCCTGATGGTCTCTTAGTCTGTTCGTAAAATCATCTCGTTCGATAATCCGCTGTAATGTAAATTTTCCAAGAACCTTAATTAAGTCTTCAATTGTCAATTTACTCAACCATTCTGAATTATAAACGAATTTCGTTTTATTAACATCAAGGACTTTCGTTGCCTGTTGAAGGTATGTTTCACCATTCCGCCTCGCTTCGTCGAACGAAAGTTGTGGTCTCGTTTTTTTCTTTCCAGTCGGATCGCCAATCATTGCGGTAAAATCACCGATTATCAAAGTAACCTCATGACCTAGGTCCTGAAACTCTCTCATTTTATTGAGGATTACTGCATGTCCGATGTGAAGATCTGAAGAAGAAGGATCGCATCCAAGTTTCACTTTTAACGGTTTAGATTGTTCAATTGACCGTTCAAGTTTTTTAATTAATTCCTCTTCAGGGATAATTTCAACCACACCTTTGCGGATTACGTCAAGTTGTTCATTTAAAGATGGAAATTTCATCTCAGCCTCTGTAAGTTTCTGTCAGTTTCCCTTTTCTTGATAGTTTCCCGTTTATCGTAAATTTTCTTTCCGCGTGCAAGTGCAAGCTCAACCTTTATTTTTGAATCTTTTAAATATATTTTCAACGGAATTAATGTGAGTCCCTTTTGTTCAACTTGAGCTTTCAGTTTCCTGATTTCCTTTTTATTCAATAAAAGTTTGCGCGGTCTGGTAGGCTCGTGATTATTTATATTTCCGTGTTTGTATTCGCTGATGTGAGCATTGGTAAGCCAAATTTCACCTCCCGTTATCCTTGCGAAAGCATCCTGAAGGTTGATTTTGGAGTCCCGTATGGATTTAACTTCTGTACCGAGCAATACTATTCCTGCTTCAACCTTTGAAATTGTTTCGTATTCAAAATTAGCTTTACGATTGTTCGCAAGAATTTTAATTTTACCCTGCTCACTCATTATTAAAAAAACTCAAATTATTTATATTAATCTCTAAATTCAATCAATATTAAAATGGAAATAATCAGGCTTCCCCTTAACCCCTTTCAGATGAATTGTTATATTTGTTACGATAAATCAACACTCGATTGTTTCATCTTCGATCCAGGAGTTTACTACAAAGAAGAAAAGGAAAAACTCAAAAACATTATAAAATCAAAAACATTGAAAGTTAAAAAAATCTTCAATACACACGGTCATCTTGATCACATACTTGGCAATGAATATGCAATTAAACTGACCGGAGCACCTGTTTATGCTCATGAATCTGATATTTATTTTTTCGACAATGCCGTTGAACAAGCCCGATTATTTAACATTGAAATTGACGTTCCCTCACAACCTGACAAGTTAATTTCTGTAGATGACGTTTACAATCTTGGTGAATCAACTTTCAGAATATTACACACGCCGGGACACTCTGATGGCAGTTTAAGTTTCATTAATGATGAAAACAAATTCATTATCTGCGGCGACCTTGTGTTCCAAGGTTCTGTCGGGAGGACTGATTTACCGGGTGGGAATATGGAACTATTACTTGATTCTGTTAAAAAACTATTTAATTCAGTTGACGACGATTATACATTGTTACCCGGACACATGTCTGAAACTACCGTTGGAAATGAAAGAAATTACAATCAATTCCTAATTGGTTTATATGGTAAAGATTAAATGAAATCAGGTGAAAATACTACTAAGGTGTTTCACTGTACCGGCTTAAAACTATCTGCAATTTCCTTGATTTCAGTTTTCATCTTTTCACTTAGTGCATCTTTCGGAGTGATGAACCTCACGACATATGCAAAGTTGGAATTTGTATCTGTATATTTAGTTCTGAAATAATATATTGACTCCCTGAAATTGTCATCAGAATAAAACATCTGCATTCCATCGTAATAACCTTCATCAAACTTAAGGTAAACCTCGCTATCCTTTTGCGGGATATTTAATGTTACATCCTTTTCAATTGTCCAGACAAAATCTGTCAAGTCCTTAATGTTGTTTACTTTGAAAGCAAGAATTAAAATGGCAGATTTTTCATCGAACCGGTTTATAGAATACGAAATTGCATCCTTCTTTTCAGCTTCCTGAATTTTAGGTTCACTCCAACCGGAAGGTAAAGTGATTTCAAATTTGTAGTCATCATCTTTTATGTCGCTTGCGAACAAATTCCCAGATAAAAAGATAATCAGGAAAACTTTTAATATTACTTTCGTCATTTTCTTTTTCATTAATTATGGTAAAAGTGATTTTATTTTTTGATACTCTTCAACGTACAATCCTTTAGTAGGATCAGGATTAATATTTAACTTCTTTAGTTGTTCTTTAGCATTATCAATTCTATCCTGCGGAAGCGGGTGCGTAGAGAGTAACCTGTCAAGTCCACCCGGCGTTGTTCCCAAACGTCGTTGCTCTTCCCTGATTTTATCAAAGAAAAACATTATTGATCCCGGGTACCATTTTGTTGACATCAAATATCTAATTGACATATTGTCAGATTCCGTTTCGTCAGAACGGCTATTGGCAAGGAAACCCAATCCGACAAACAGATTTGCCGCTATATTAGCAGCAGTGTTAGGGTTACCACCAAGGACTAAACTTAAGACAGCACTAACTCCGTAATATGAAGTAATTCGTTGCGTCATGTGACGTTTTTCAGCATGCGCTATTTCGTGACCAATTACCCCGGCTAAAGACGCTTCGTTATCAAGAAATTTTATCAATCCGGTGTAAACGTAAATAAATCCTCCCGGAGTGCAAAATGCATTTACGATTGTGTCGTTAATAACCTCAAACTTGTAGGGAAAAACATCCTTATACTTTATCAAAGATGATTTATTCAGGATTTCACGTCCGAGACTGCTGACGTAATCTTTAACTTTTTGATTCCCCTTTAAGATCGGAAAATCCCGAGGGTTTGCCCTTATCTCTTTGTCAATGTCCTGCCCGAGTTTCACATCATCTTCTACAGAAAAAATATTTGCTCCACAACTGTAAAGTACTGAAATGGAAAACAACATCATTAACGAAGTGATAGCTATAATGAGAGATGAACTAAAACTATTTTTATATCTTTTGGTCATTTCGTCAAATTTAACAACATAAAGTTTTTATAGTTCCTATTTTCCTTTAAAAACCGGTTTTCGTTTCTCGAGAAACGAATTAACTCCCTCTCGGAAGTCATCAGTTGCACCGGCAATTTCCTGATATTTACTCTCAAGATCCAGCATTTCGCTCAACGATGATTCAAACGATTTCTTTAAAAGTGATTTTATCATAGCAACAGATTTCGTTGGTTTTTCTGAAATAGCCTTTACGTACCTCACAAAGTAATCACGAAACAATCCGGCATTGACTAGTTTGTTTACCAAGCCCATTCTGTACGCATCTCTTGCGGATATTTTTTCAGCTGTGAGACATAATTCAAATGCTTTGGCGAATCCTACCAAGCGCGGCAAATAAAAGCTTGACCCGCTATCCGGAACCAATCCGACGTTAATGAATACTTCAGTCATACTTGCACTTTCAGAAGCAATTCTTATATCGCTGGCAAGTGCGAGTGACATACCTGCACCTGCAGCAACTCCATTCAAACCACATACAACAGGTTTATCTAAATCCGCGATGCTCCTTATCAGCGGATTGTAACGGTTATCCAGTGCATCCTTGAAACCAGAATTTTTTTCATTGAAAGATTTCAAATCCTGTCCTGAACTAAATGCCTTACCTTCACCTGTTAAACCAACAGCACGAATATTATTGTCTTCACTTATCTTTTTGAAAGCATCCTGCAACTCATTTAACATTTCTTCATTGAATGCATTGTAAACTTCAGGTCTGTTAAGCGTTATAAAGCAACAGGGACCATCAATATCAAATTTTATGAATTTAAACATTGTCAATTTTACTAAATTTAATGATACTGTTATTTTAAAAAAGTTCATTTCCATATCTTTTAAATTGTCATTATTCTTTAATAATTTTGTATAACTAAAATAAAATTTTAATATATGAGACCAGATAAAATATTAATGTGCCCGCCGGATTATTTCACTGTTGAATACGAGGGCAATATGTTTATGGATTTAAAAAACCCACCTGATATCAGAAAGGCAAAAGAACAATGGAACAATTTGAAGTTAATTTATACTAAACTTGGATTCGAAGTTATTTTAATTCCACCAGCGAAAGGTTTTCCCGACATGGTATTTACTGCTAATCAGTCCTTTCCGTTTGTGAATGAGAATGGAAAATTGCAGGTCATACTTAGCAAAATGAAAAATTCTCAACGCAAAGATGAGGTCAAATACTTTAAAGATTTTTATGAACAGCGGGGATACGAAATATTAAATCTCCCTGAAGAAATTGAATTCTTTGAATCAATGGGAGATGCAATAATGGATTACAAGAGGAATATAATATTTGGTGGCTATGGACAACGGTCGCAAAGAGAAGCTTACAGGATAATAGAAAATTATACAGGTTTGGAAGTCGTTACGCTCGAATTAATAAATCCATATCTTTATCATCTCGATACCTGTTTTTCAATTCTTGATAACAACAATGTTGTAATTGATGAGACAGCATTCTCATCGGATGATCTGAAGAAAATTCAATCGTATTTTAAGAATGTAATTGTAATTGATCGTAAGGAAAATATGAATTCTTTCGCATGCAATTGTCATTGCCCTGACGGGAAAAACGTAATTGTTCAATCAGGTGCTGACAATTTCACACATAAACTTCAAACTGAAGGATTCAATATTATTGAAACAGATACATCGGAATTCATAAAATCCGGTGGTAGTGTATTTTGTATGAAAATGATGTTATGGTGAAAATCAGGATAAACCACTAAAACTGAAAACAAATTTCAGAATGGTAAATCATCTTCTTTTCCCTCTTGGCTGGGTTCCGGTTCAGGCTTATCAGGTCCCAACCCTGTTTTTTTGGTATCCAAAAATTTAAAATTATCCACAACAACTTTAGTAAAATACTTTTTCTCTCTATCTTTCTCCCAAACGTCCGTCTTAAGCTTTCCCTCGAAATAGGCGAGACTTCCCTTCTCTAAATAAGTCTTAGCTGTTTCGGCCATCTTGCCCCAAATTTCAATGTTGTGCCAATCAGTTAATTCTTTTTTTTCACCTTTATCATCCTTGTAATATTCATTTGTTGCAATGGAAAATTTTACTACGGCAGTACCTTTAGGTGTATAAGTGATTTCAGGATCTCTGCCAAGGCGACCGATTAGAATTACTTTATTTAAACTTGCCATTTTAGCCTCCTTTATTGTTCAAGTTTCCAGGAACTTAAACTTTTGTGAGTTAAAAGTAAATACATATTTCGGTTATAAACTAAAAAATCCGTTATTTTTTTTACGTTAATTTCATGCGGTATTGAAATTACAGAATCAAACTGATTGCTAATTGTATTGAACAGCCAAACTTCTTCATCGAGCAATATATAGAGTATGTTGTCATACATTGAAATTGAAATAATGTTATCTTTTTCAATTTTACCGCGGAAATTTCCGAAATTGTCAAATTTCATTATCGAATTTCTTCCTTTGTCAAGAATGAACAAAAGGTTATCACCATTCTTAAGAATTTTATGCGGCTCAATGAGCTCGGCATCACCCGAACCGAAACCACCGAAAACTGAAACCGGAGTTTGCCCGTTTTTGAAAATTACAACTCTGGGATTGTTTCCATCTATCACGTAAATATCTTTTGAATTTACGACTAAAGTTGCTTTTGGAAATCTTACCTTATATTCGTCAGGAAATGTAAGTTCTTCAGTATTAAGCTCTGATACAAATGATAGCTTCAGATCAAGGCGCTGAATACGGTTATTCTGATAATCAGACACGAGGATATCCAAACCTGAAGATGCATCAATATATTCAGGTGATACGAACTGGTTTTGTCCCCAACCGATTCCACCTGATTTTGTCAGCAGATTTAAATCCTTATCAAACTTTGATATCTCGCTTGTTTCACGGTCTAAAACGAAAATCGAACCACGCCCATCAACAGTAACTGATTTAGCATACTTGAACCCGGTTACTTCCTTACTTAGAACAAGCAAAGAAGAATCCGGAAAAGATATTAAATTTAAAACTAATGCTATAAGCAACATAATACAAATTTTAAATCGTAAGATTAGAGGTGATTATCAAATCACAAATTCGATATCAGAGTTTAGATATCAACTTTAAATCCGATTGCTTTATACGATATCATGTTCATAAAATATTGACCCTTATAATCCTGTCCATCGTAGTAATTAAAATATATAACCAATCCTCTGCTTTGCGGATATCCTAATTTCAATCCGAGTTCAAAATTATTATTTACATTTGTTTCGTCCAATACTGTCCTGATTGATACTTCATTTGAAACGTAAAATAAAATTGGTTGCATGGTGTTAAAAGACATTTCAACTCCAAACGAAGGTGTAAAAGTCCCGAAATTATCCGGATGTGTGCTGAACAAAAACTCTAACCTTCCCATGGTTCTTAAAGATAATGAAGTTGTAAGTTGTCTTATATAGTTCAGCTCAATATCAGTAAATTCCCTGCTGTAAACGGAAGGTGTAAAAATCGTATCGGTTACTTCATAAATATGACCATCCTGCAAGTGGGATGAGATATGCGATAATCTCAACCGCGCGGTTAATTTGTCATCGCCGATTTTTTTTCTGAAATTAAAATTTACACCGAACAAATAATCGATTGCATCAACCGGAAATTTAAAATTCGTCTCTGTTCTGATATTGGAAAATGTAAAGAAATCAACGCCTGCAGAAAATTCCAATTTATCTTTTTCGAATTTAATAATTTCTGCCGATGCGCCGATATCTAATCTGAGGTTATCTTCATTGAGATTCTTAATCGCACCCATCCTCGACTCAAAAATTGATGCTCTTAACGGTGAATAAATTTTTTCTACAGGGAAAAATGTGGTTTTTATTTGTGATCTGGAGTTGTTGGCACAAATCAGAATGATGATTAAAATAAAAACAGATTTCAAAGCGTTAACCGTTTTTCCTCCTTATATAATCCGTAAAAATCATTTGTCCAAGCCTGTTTAAATCCGAAAAATACGCATGTCCGTTATTTGCTTTCGTAAATTCATTGATGAAATCCCTGAGGTAATAATCCTGTGCCACCATGAAAGTTGTAATTCTAATTCCTTCACGGCGGCATTTTACAGCTTCATCAAGAGTTTTATTTACAATCCTTGGGTCGAGTCCGAATGAATTTTTATATAACCTACCGTCATCTGTAAATATTGCGCTCGGTTTTCCGTCAGTAATCATGAAAATCTGTTTATTGAATCTACCTTTGCGTTTAAGAATATTTCTCGATAATTTTAAACCTGCTTTCGTGTTAGTGTGAAATGGTCCCACTGATAAAAATGGTAAATCCTTAATATCTACTTCCTTTGCATCGTCACCAAATACAACTATGTTTAACTTGTCTTTTTTATATCTCGAAATGATTAACTCCGCCAAACCCAGTGCGACTTCTTTGGCGGGGGTAATTCGGTCTTCGCCATAAAGTACCATACTGTGAGATATGTCTATCATCAGCACTGTTGCGCAGGAAGAGAGATGCTCAGTTTCAAAAACTTCAATATCATCTTCGGTTAGATTAAAACCAGACGGGTTTGTCCTCCTGTAAACATTTTTAATCGTTGAAGTCATATCAACATTACTAAGATTATCACCAAATGAAAAATATTTAAGTTCACTCAATCTCTCAATACCATTTCCGGATTTATTCGTTTCATGGTAACCGTTAGTATCGAGTTTTAATCCGGAAAAAATTTTTGCAAGTGAATCGGTTCGAATCCTGCTATTTCCTTTAGCGGTGAGAATTAACTGACCATTTTTTTTTGCAATGTATCCTTTTTTCTTAAGCTCATCAACGAATTCTGAGAACGACAGGTTGTCGTCGAATAGTTGATACTCAACGCTAAGTTTTTCAAGCCAATTTAACGCGTCTTCAACATCACCGTCTGTTTGGATTAGCAGGTAGGAGAAAAGTGCAAACATACTTTCAAGTCGCTCATCATCTGTAAGCGACCAGGGCTTCCATTTTGAATATTGTACTTTCATTTAATCAGTAAAACCTGATCAATTCAAAAAAGATTTCAGGGAACAGCCCAAAGAATATAGTGCCTGCAATCGAAAGTATAATGGCTGTTGTGCCCAGCGGAGACATAATATAAGTTTCATCGGTTTCGGGATCGGTGAACCACATATAAACAATAACCTTAAGGTAATAATAAATTCCTATAACGCTGAGTAAAATCGCTACGATGGAGAGCCAAATCAGATTAGCTTTTATAGCTGCGACAAATAAGTAATACTTGCCCCAGAAGCCGGCAAAAGGCGGAATACCCGCAAGTGAGAAGAGGAAAAGAGTAAATATCGTCGCAAGTACAGGATTTCGTTTTGCGAGACCTTTGTAAGAATCGAGAGATATATTTGAAAAATCTTTATTATCACTTGAACTTTTTTCGATGATTCCAACAACGATGAACGCTCCAAGTTGCATAAAAGAGTACGCGAGCGTGTAAAATAATATTCCCCGAAGCGCCATATCATTAAACGCTGCCAGACCGACGAGAAGATAACCCGCACTTGCGATAGAAGAATAAGCGAGTAGTCGCTTGATGTTCGTTTGAGCAAGTGCTATAATATTACCAAACATCATTGTTAACACTGAAACGACTGATATGATGATCCGGTAATCGAGAATATTGAGTTTTAATATAATGGGGAAAATGGTAGCAACGGCTGCAATTTTTCCTGCAGTTGACATAAAACCGCTGACAATCGTGGGTGCACCGTCATATACATCAGGTACCCACATGTGAAACGGAAATGCTCCGATCTTAAATAAAAAGCCAATCAAAAATAATCCAACCCCAATCAGGAACAATGGTTCTTGGTGCAATAATGTATTACTAAAAAGAACCATAAGGTTCGTCGTTCCACTAACTCCGTAAATCAAAGTAATGCCATACAGGAGAAAGCCTGTCATGAACGCACCAAGCAGAAAATATTTTAACGCGCTTTCGTTGGATTTTATTCGCTTTCTCATAAATCCTGCAAGTATATAAAAGCAAATTGACATCATCTCCAAACCGAGAAATACAATCAGCAGGTCATTAGCCATTACCATTAACATCATCCCAATCAACGAAAAAAGTATAATCGCATAATACTCGCCAAAATTTATCTGTTTCTTTATTAGATAAGACCTTGACTCCAGCAGGCTAAGGAGAACCGACAACAATACAACAATATTGAATCCGGATGAGACGTTATTTATGTTTATAAAATTGTTCAAAATTATTGTACTATAACTAATATCACGAATCGTAATTATAAGTGCTACAAATACCGAAAGTGTAGTTACAGCAAACACCACTTCCCTGTTCCTTGAAAACACTTCCACTATTAATACCAGAACAGAGGCGACACAAATTGTGATTAAGGGAATAATAAATTGAAGTTCGTGAAGTTGTATCATTCTTTAATAAACTTTTTTAATTTGAATCCCGCCGGTGTTGAAATTTCCAACGAGTGTATTTGCGTAGAAAACGTTGAAAGAAAAAACTGCATTTTCAAAAATTACATCAACAGAAGGTGAATAAATTTCGTTCAGATTATGGTATATCATTAAATCCCGGTTTAGTCCGGTGCCTTCAAGCCGAGTTTCTATCAATTTGTTCTTCACAATTAAATCGGGAAACTTTATTTCAAAATCTCTTACCTCTAAAAGTTTTGAATCAAAATACTTTGATATTGCCGAATTAATTGACACTGATAGCGAAATTGTAAAACGAAATTTTTCCTGCTTATCACCAACAACCGGACTTAAATCATACCATGCATCTGCACTTGAAATATTCATTGTTACAGCTGCTCCGCTATCAGATTCGGTCTTTTGGGGTGAACTACAAGCAATGTTCAAAATTAACGGGAGCAGGAGAAGATATAAAGAAACTTTCACTGTTGATTTATTACGATAAACTTTTAGAAACAGGTAAACCATCATTGAACCGATTGCATCCGCCAGCATATCTTCTAATTCAAAACTTCTGCCAGGTGTAATTGTTTGGTGAAACTCATCCGCTATTCCATACAAGACTGAAAACAAGAATGCAAATTCGAGCGAAAAACGCTTTAAAATAACACTTTTATTCTGATTATTTAATGAATAAAAAAATAAGTAACATAATATGCCATATAATAAAATGTGGACAATTTTATCTGTAAAGCTGAGTTCAATATCTGGAAAATCATTGCCGGGAATAGAAGATAATACAAAAATGAAAACACAAAATGTAATAACAGGTAAATGGTATCTTATGAATTTCGATTGGATCAAAGGTTAAACTTCTTTTTGACTTCCGGTATTACTTCCAATAAATCTGATGCGACCATTGAACTTGAACCAAACTTATCCACGAGTAAATCAGAGCAATATCCGTGTAAGTATGTACCTGCGACTGCAGACGTGAAAGGATTTTCCCCCCGCGAAACTAAACTTGTTATAATACCTGCAAGAACATCACCACTACCGAAGGTTGAAAGATTTTCCGAACCGGTGGAGTTTATTACAAAACTATCACCATTAGTTATTATCGTCGTAGAGCATTTTAAGGTTACGATGACATTATTCATTCCGGCAAATCCTTTAGATAAACTATAAAAATTTTTTTTAACAACATCTGATGTACAATTAAGAATCCTCGCGAACTCTCCAATATGTGGTGTAAGAATAAGTTTGGCAGGTGAAGACCGGAGGTTGTTCATGTTTATATATCTCAAAGCATCGCCATCAACAACTACAGGCACTTCAGCATTGGCGAGTACAAGATCAAGAAGCTTTTTTGTATAATCAGAAATTCCACAACCTGACCCGATTAAAACCGCATCAGCCCATTTGATTTTCTCCATTACCGAATCAACATCCTTCTGCGAGCTGATATCTACCGAGAGTTTTACAGGTTCAGTTAAAATCGAACACATTATTTCATTAACTTCATCGGGAAATGCTACAATTACCGCACCGGAACCCATTCGCATTGCTGAAAGTGTACACAATCTTGCTGCACCGGTATAACCTGCGGAACCTGCTATTATCAATAATTTTCCGGTATCATATTTGTTCGATAACTTGTCTCTAACCTTAATATTCTTACTGATATCAATAAACTCTGATCTAAAAATTTTTTCACGATTGAACTGCGAAAACACTTCACTACCAGTTCCTATTTCAGCAACCTTTATCTCTCCTGAATATATTTTACCTTTTTCAAACAGAGTATCAAATTTATACACACCCATACTTATAGTAACATCACATTTTAAAACGGGATTATCCGTATTATACCTATCAAGACACGATGGTATATCAATTGCACAAACGAATTTTGATTTAATTGAGTTAATGTGAGATATAATTTTTTTAACATGATTATCTGGCGATCCCCGAAACCCGATTCCAAATATTGCATCAACAATTAACGAATTTTCAACAGATGGGAGAGAATCATTTTCAGAAAAGTAATCAAACTTATTGATATCGAGATTGAGAGAGTTAATAAGATTGTAATTTAATGCAGCATCACCTTTTAAATGTGTCGATTGGTATAGCATGATTAGATTCACCTTAAAACCATTGATCGCGAGGTGTCTTGCTATAACAAAACCATCACCTGCATTATTTCCTTTCCCGCATAAAATAAATATATCTTCTAAACTGTTCTTCCTAAAATAATCACTAATAATCAGTGAAGCTCTCAATCCTGCATTCTCCATCAAAATGCAAGAAGGGATACCGCTCTGTTTTACAATTTCACTTTCTGCGTTTAAAACCTCACGGTTGAAAAAAACATTCTTCACTTCTTTGAAATAATTTCTTTCATTTGCTGAATTACGGATTTCTTGTCACCGGCTTTGAATATAGATGCGCCTGCAACAATCATGTCCGCGCCGGCATCACATACTACCCCGATATTGTCCAAATTGATTCCACCGTCAATCTGGATTTTTACATTTAACTTTCTATCGTCAATTACTTTCCTTAACTGGCGTATTTTATTTAATACTGCCGGAATAAATTTTTGACCTCCGAATCCTGGATTTACACTCATCAATAAAATGTAATCAGCTATACCAAGAACATCATCAAGTAAACTCACCGGTGTAGCAGGATTCAGTACAATTCCGGTTTTACAGTTACGTAATTTAATCTGACTGATAATACGGTTCAGGTGGTAATTATTTTCGAAATGCACAGAAATCATATCGGCTCCCGCGTCAATAAACTTGTCAATATATAGTTCAGGTTTTTCAATCATGAGGTGAACATCTAAGGGGAGTTTTGAAATTTTGTTTACTGCTGAAACTACATCAGGACCAAAACTGATATTTGGGACAAAATGTCCATCCATGATATCGCAATGAATTATATCAGCTCCAGATTCCTCAATAATTTTTATTTCTTCACCTAAGTTTAAGAAATCCGCAGATAGTATCGAAGGACACAATAATCTCATAGATTAAATTGATAAATTAAATAAAAAATCCCCGTTACGCCTCATTCGTAACGGGGTTTGGAGAAAAGATGGCTAAAAAAGAACGCGTTATGAGGTTTGAAAATTTTCTATTCCTGTTCCGAACCTTTAGGAATTCCCGGAGCAGGCGAGGTTTTATCATTATTAGTCTCAGGCTCTGTTGTTTTTGTATTGTCTTCTGAATCTCCCTCTTCTAATGGTACAGTCTCTTCAATTATAATCAACTTTGAAACGAAAATGTCAACCGCAGTTTGTTCATTTGCGGACTTGTCTTTTTTCGGATATTGATCCAGTACTTTTCCAGGTGATTCGCTGCTTGCAATATATGTAATCCGTCCGACTTTTAATTTCGATTCTGTAATTATGTTCTTTGCCTCTTGCAATGATTTTCCGATTACATCCGGAACGCGGAGATTACCTATTTCCGGTCCGTTGCTTATGATTAAATCTATCTTCGTGTCGCGCTTTACCTTACTGCCGGGTTGGATTATCTGACTTATAACATATTCATCAGGGAATTCATTTGAAAATTTCTTTACGGTTTCTCCAATATCCAATCCCCGTTGCTGCAAATAAAATCTCGCGTCCCTTAAAGAACGTCCAACCAATCTCGGTACGTCAATCAGTTGTTCACCACCGCAAACTGTAAGGTAAATTCGTCTGCTACCTTTAACCATTTGGCCGGCAGGTGGATTTTGTTCAAGTATCTGACCTATAGGTTTCGTTTCATCGTATTTTACATCACCCTGCTTGACCTGTAAGCCTGAATTTTCTAAAACCCGCTTTGCTTCTATAAACGTCATACCTATCACTGATGGCACTTCCACCAAATCTGAATGCTTAACATACCAAGGCATTAACAAATTATTAAAAAGAAAAAAAATCCCTACTGAGCATATTAATACAATCGCGATTTTCTTGAGCATAGTGCAAAAGTAAAAAACTTAATTGAAAAATAAAATCATTTTTTAAAGGACAATTTCAAATGCAAAATTAGTTAATGTTATAGTTTAAAAGATTAAAATAGTTATATTATTTATAATGTAGTTAACAATTTTTATTTATTCGTTTACTTACTGATTGATTTTAATTTTTCCACAATATTTTAATGAACTCCATTAAAAAAGGCGGCTTCAAAGCCGCCTTTTTGTTTTCCTTCGATGAATAACAATTCACCATCAGGAATCACCGTTTAAAATTTACTTGATTAACATCATTTTCTTAGTTTCGCTAAACGCTCCGGCATCCAACCTGTAGAAATACATTCCGCTCGTAAGATTTGTGGCATCAAATGTAAATTCATAACTACCTGCATCCAGAGATTGATTGACTAATACATCAACTACCCTTCCGGTAATATCAAATACAGTTAATTTTACAAACTCAGATGAAGGTAATCCAAAATTAATTTTTGTTACAGGATTGAAAGGATTCGGATAGTTCTGCGATAGTTTGAAAGCATCGGGTACAATTTCGGAATTTCCTGAAATTGAAGTAGCCGATAGATTGTCAGTAAACAACGAAGTAGCGTATGTTCCGTTACCGACTTCACCAATTGCATATCCATAATCAGTAGTTGGGAGGGAAACTCCGTACAAATGATTCGTTGTACCGGAAGTTTCATTTGACCAGACTACACCACCGTTAAGTGACTTTAGCATTACACCATTATCACCAACTGCTACGAGCGTATATGGCGGAGCGCCTGAAGGCGCAGCATCAACTGCCCTCAAATGTTGTGATGTTATTCCGTGTGAGATATCTGTCCAGCTTAATCCACCGTTCTTTGTTCTGATTATCCTGCCATTGTTTCCGACGATGACTGCTCTGTTCTCTCTGAATGAGACAACTGAATTGAGATAGTCGTAAATTCCCATTGACATTTGGATGTTTACGAACAACCAGGATGTACCGTGATTAGTTGTTCTGTACAACCGACCATCAGTTGCTGCAATATAAGCTTTTCCGTAACCCGCTGATAGTGGATCATTGTAACCGTAATCCAACGCGATACTATGCATTGTCCATGGAATATCAGTTCTCATTGTATACGGCAGAGTAGTGTGAACCTCGTAGTATGCACCAGCATAGCCGATGACAATGTATCTGTCGATATATGGATCGTAAGTGACATCCCTGAAATGGTTGTAATAACCTGACGGTGCAAATGGAATGGAACGATCTAACCATGTAGCTCCACCGTCAAGAGTGATGTAAATTGAACCATACGACCCAACTGCTGCGACAATATTGGAGTTGTATGCGTAAACTGACGTAAACCATACTCCGGGTACTGATTTTACAACTTCCCATGAGATTGCACCATCGGTTGTTTTCAAAACCGACCCTTGCTCTCCGACCGCATATCCAAGTTGGTCGTCAACGAAATCCACTGCAAATAATGACCATGGAAAATAGGTATTGAAGTGCGTCCATTGTGCGTATGATGCGCTCGCCATTATAAACATCACAATGAACAGGAGAAGATTTTTTTTCATGACTTTATCCTTTTTTTAGATTTTTTTTCGTGCTATGCTGCTTGTTAACGCTAAATTTTAATTTATTTTGTATCGGCAATTTGATTTCCGAAATTTATTTTGACTTTTAGATTCTTTATTTGTACAAATGAAAACATTTTCATTATCAATTTCAATTGATTTTTTTTTATTCATCCCGAATTTAACATTTCCTTAACATCATTTTACTCTGTGGGATTATTTAATCAAAGCCATTTTCTTGACTGCAACGAAATCCCCTGCTTTTAATTTATAAAAATAGACACCGCTGGAAAGTTCACCGGAATCAAAGTTTAAGCTATATGTACCTGCTGAAAGAAAACTGTTAATCAGTGTGCTTACTTTTCGTCCTGTAACATCGAAAACAGACAATTCAACCATAACACTTGCCGGAATGCTGAATCTGAATGTTGTAAAGGGATTAAACGGATTCGGGAAATTCTGTTCAAGCGTGTAATCCGACGGAACTTCTTCAGTTTCCTTTTTAATATTGATTGTACCGCCACCGTCAATTAGCCTAGCAGATAATTCCTGAAAATACTGATTTGCAATTAATGAATCATAAACGATAAATGTTACCTCATCATTATTGTGAATCGCATTATTACTGAAGTTCGCCGAACCGGTTTGAACCAGTGGATTGCTTGATGGCAGATCAGGGTCAATGACCATATACTTATGGTGCAATTGCCCCGGTACACCCGCTAACCACACACGTGCCGGCGGATTCCAAGGATAACTACCACCTATTCCTTTCATCTCTTTGTAAATTGCCTCAGTTGAATTTGCGTTATCAAATACTCCTCTGACCATAACATCAGGTGGATTATAAACGTTCTTCATGCGGTTTGCAATATTGAATCTCGTAAATGCAAAAATTGCAAAGTTCACGGACTTATCAGTTTCATCAATAATTTTCTCTTCCATCAAAGTTGAAAGATTTTGTTGAGGTGAAAAATATAACTCAGCCTTTTTACCGTTAATCACGAAATTTGTCGGAGCAACAACAGATTTATTTTCTCCAAACTTAGCTAACGATGGATTATTGTATTCTGAGGCTGAACCCCACATCTGTTCAAACTCTCGGGTAAATGCTTTGCACAATGACTGATCCTGAACCAGCATTACATTTTGCGCGTCTTCATAAAATTGTTGGTTAGTTATATTTGCTGAACCAAACCAAACCCAGTCATCAGCGTGAGAAGAATTATTTTTTGAATCGAAGATTAGAAATTTGTCGTGCATTATACCATCGCTACCGTCCGGACGCTTTTGTACTTTGATACCGGCTGCTATTAAATCATTAATAAGTTGCTGGTTCGGTCTGCTGTCATATACAATCCTAATTTTCACTCCACGAATAACTGCATATATTAAACGATCCTTTATTGCCGTTATATCATTAAACGAGTATATCGCCATGTCAATTGAATGTTGTGCAGAATCAATTCTCTGGATTAAGCGCTGCCTGAAATCCACAAATCCGTTTGCATTGTTGTTTTGCATTGCAATAGTCGTATCAACCCATCGATTGAAGTAAACTTCAATTGCACCTGTCGAGCCGGATGAAGAAGATGTAGCGAAATAAAGCGGACTGCTTGATGATGTTCCCTGTCCGTTAGTTGAAAATACCATGCAATAATATATCATCCCGGGCGTCAATCCGGTTAAATCTACCGAATGACTTGTTGTCTGCGCCGAACTATAAACCGAATCAGTGAACACTACCGGTTGGTAATTTGAATCAGTAGAAAAAATTTTTACTTTGCTATCGCCGGGTAACTGTGTCTGCCACGAAATTGTTACCGAAGTTGATGTAATATTAGATTCTGTTGGATTAACGCTTATAATCGGACCACCTGATTGAACAATATCTGCAATTGATCTCGGCTGTAATTGATAACCCCCACAATACGGAGCATTTGATACATACTGTCCCATAACCCCTATTATATCAAAAGAACCGGTTGGTATATTCGTACCCGGAATATTTGTTGAAACGCTTATCCTGATTGTTCCTGTACCTGTTGGATCTGTTATTTCGTAATTTTGATTGCCTCCGAATGTACCGGTTGCTGTCATGCTTACTCCGTTTATCCTTACAAGTTTACCTTCGTATTCTTCGAGTTGACAATTTTGATTGTTCATCTGTGCTACGGTAATAACCTGAGGTTCTACGGTATTTCCTGAACTTAAAACATTATGCGTTGTATTTTCAAATTCCGTCAAACCGCGGAAGTGAACTATCGTACCGGTTACTTCAACCGAATCGCCCAACTGTACTCCATTTGCAAAGGTTGAATTGTAAACAACAACCCCATATAGGCCGTCCTGTATGTATGATGCAATTCCCAATTGTGTATTTGAAGTGACTACGCCACGGACAGTTCTTGATTGTCCATTAAGTAAAGGGACTCCGCTTGCATCGTTTTCCCTTACTGAGCTAATCGGTACAACCTGAGCTGTTACATCAGAAATAATTAATGAAACCCATAAAATAATAAATAACTTTTTCATTGTAGATTTGTTTAGTTTATAATCGAATGTTGTAAGTTTGCAAAATTGAATTTACAATAATACCATCAGGTTCTTCAGCATGTTTGCGTTTGAGTTCATTAATTACCTTCTTACTATCAAATTTCATGCCATTGTCAATCGCTTCCCTGTTGTATAAAAAATTGTACGGTGTAATATATTTGTATTCAAATTTGCTAATTATCTCATTAATTCCCGGAGTATCTTTTAAATACAAGAAAGATTTATCATCCCAGAACACCAGTTTCCAGTTCTCGGTATTTTCAAAATAAGAAATAATTGTAGACCGCATTTCCTGTGGAGCTCTTACTAAATCCGGCGCGAGATAAATTGCATAATCAATACCAAGATCCGTAAGTTTTTTCTCGAAGCCAGTTTTCTTTTCAATTAAATCTCTGTATAAACCAAAAATCTCATCGTTTAGATTCCTGCTGTCAATAAAATTCTTTTCATCCGGAAATCGCCAGATAAAATAACCGCCTGTTCCAAAGTGGTTCAATACCTTTTCGCCTTTTGCAGGAACTTTGTTCGCTTCCATGAAATCAAACAACTGAACCGGAATGAAATTATTATCAATACCAAAACCTGATACCCGGTAATATTTTAAATCTTCAAGATAAAGTTCATTGTTTGGTAACCTGATAATAGCATAAATTAAAATTAAAGACAGGGCTATTTTCAGGAAATTCCCTCGTAAAAGATTATACCTTAGTGATTCAGATTTTAACGATGAGATTATGAAGTTCAGCGAAAGCACAAGAAACGGCAAGACAACTATTAGATAATCAACTGTGAACCTCACTGCCCTCACTGAATAAATCGCAAAAACCAGATAGATGATAAAGGGAAAATAGTCCTTTGTCTTGAAAGAATAGAAAGCTGTAAACAAACCCAGCGCGAGCATCGCTTTATAAATAGTATTTACAAAACTACCTGAGAACATTTCATCAAAAGGTGATCGCCACTCGTTTATTGTTTCAAGTAGTTTCATCTGTGTATGACCGTAAGAATAAAAAAAAGTATCGTACCCGTTAGGATTAATCAAAAGACATAATACAGATGCAAAAAAAATCATACCGATCGAGAATAACTCATTACCGGAATAAATCCGAACTTTATTTAAACCGGTTTTCCTGTTTCTCAAGTGTTCATAGACAACCACGCTGAAATAAGTTAAAAGTATGAATATCCCCGCAATAACACCCATGTGAAAATTTGACCAAATCAAAAACAAAGCGGGTATGAAATAAAAACCTTTTAACGATGAATCTGGTTTATATCTTACAGAAATTAAAATGTATAATAATATTGCAAAGAACAAAAGTGATATAATGTGCGGTCTCGGTGTCAATCTATCGATTATCCCAAATGCAATTAACACGAAAAAAACGGCAATCAGATTCTGATTTATACCGAGTTTCCGGAATGTCAAATAATAAATAAAGAACAAGAGTAGAAAGATAAGCGTTCTGAAAACCGAAATTATGGTGTAACCTCCGATATTGAACAAAAAATATGTAACTACATCCCAACCCCATTCAAACGGCATCCACTCACTATTCGCTGTAGCCCAACCAAAAATATCATTAGATGGTACCGAATTATTATCAACAACATATTTTCCGGTTGCCAGATGCCAGAACACATCATCATCTCCGGATATTTTGAAAGTCGTAAACATGCATAAAAAAATTGCGAATAAGCCGATAAGAAGGTAGCCCGAAATTTTATTTTCCGGGTAAACTTTAATTATCCGGATTTTCTTTTTATGCTTTGACAACTTAAATCAATTGAGATCGGTCGAAAGTTTGTATCTCACGATTCTACCGTTTCCGGAATCAGCTATGTACACTACCCGATTAAAAACAGCTATCCCGAATGGTGAAGAGAACTGATTCGTTCCGCTTCCAGTACCACCGAATGATTCGCCTTTGATCATTCCGAGATTATTGAATTTGTAAAGTGAATCTCGTCCGGAATCAATAACGTAAACATTGCTATTGTCGTCAACAGCTACCTTCTGCGGTGTACCAAGTTGTATTCTTACTATATCAGCGTTTGTTTCAGGAAGAAATTTCGGATTGTACGAGCCGTTCACATCGTCAAATTCAAACCATTCAACTTTAAACCCAAAATCGGTTGTATTTCTGGTTAAAATAAAATCTGTTGGATTTGTTCTGAACGTTATAATGCTCGATGTTTTTTCAACCGAAAAGATCCCGTTACCTGTAGTTTGAAAACCTGATAGCGGTTGAACCGAGGTAAGGCTATTCCGACCAGTTACTTTAATGAGAGAATTATCCGGGTCAATGAAACTTGAATTATCCGGTCCTACCCTGGAAATCAAAACACTATTATCGGGGAAGGTAGATATTCCCGTAAATTTTCGCCTACGGCTTGAAATTGGAGTTGGTTGCGCACTAGTCAGGAAAGAAATTCTCGGAGCATTGCTCAATATACCTCCACCATCATACAACCTGTAGCGATATACTACGTTGATGGTATCTCCAATATCAGTTATAGAATCACAAATTGCCAAAAGGTCAAGATTGTTATCCATCGCCAACCTAATGGGATGCTTAGCTTCAACAGCACTTATAAATCCACCGCTGATATCGAGTTGAACTATCCGGTTATTGTCAGTATCTGCAATATAAATCAACGGTTCGAGTCCTACTAAAATATCCTTGGGATTATTGTAACCGCCCCATTCCGGATAAATCTGAACATAAACAGTATCCGAAATATTTCCACCGCCACCGCCATTAATCGGAAATTGCGACAGATCAAGCTTTTCTCCGCAACCTGTCAGAGAAAATATCAACAATATTAAAATAAAATTAATATAGAATAAAAATTTCTTCATGGGAATAATAAGTTAACCGATAATCTTTGAGCTATACCCAGAGTTCTGTAGTTTGCAAATGAATAGTCAACATTGGCTTTAGCGAATGACACCGGGATATTTACACCTGCGCCGAAAGAAAAATTTTCTGCATCCACATTTATTTTGTATCCACCTCTGAAAAAGAAAATATTTTTAAAGGAATACTCAAATCCGAGATTTACGTTTTCAGCATTGTCGTTAGGACTGTTAAGTTGAATTGACGTAGTCAACTTGTTGTTATCAGTCATCCAGGGTTCCATCGCAAAACCAATCCTGAATAAAGTAGGCGGCGGGAAACGTTGCCAATCAGAGATTACAGTTCCATCAACCTTACGAATTGTACCAGTTGGTGAGATCTGTCCGCCGAAATTTGAAATTACAACTGCAAATCTTGCAGTGCCTAAACCGGTTTTATAATAAGTTCCAAGGTCACCTAAAACTCCGTGCATTTTCAATTCGCCAAGATTTTCCTGCACATATTTTACTGTCGCTCCAAATGAAAACTGGTCTGTCAGTTGCCTCGCATACGTTACTCCGAGCGCAATATCAGAAAATTTAAAATATTCTCCGGTACCTTGAGGTTGAAACTCGGTTGTAACTTTCATGTCTTCTGTTGAAAGCGACGTAACACTAACACCTATTGAATTTTCACCGATATGATATACACCACCGAAAAAGTTAACATCAGTATCAACAAACCATCTGGAGTGCGAGAAAGTCAGACCGTTCTCACTAAATTGAGTTATACCCGCCGGATTCCAATACAGAGCTGAAATATCGTTGGCAACTGCTACAAAACTTTCACCCATACCAGTAGCTCGGGCGCCACTGCCAATTTTAAGAAACTGCAGAGATGAAGTGCCACGCCGTTGTCCGCCGAGATTTGGAATCAACTGCGAATATGAAAGGTTTGCAGTAAAAATTATTATTATAATCGAAAGTAAAATTCTTTTTCCCATTAACAGCAATTAAAGTTTTAATGAAATACCGAACATTATCTGCCTTGGCGCTGAAAATCTCGCAGGATTGAACGGATAAGGCGAGATCGGGGCTTGCAAATCCGGGTAAAGCGGGTCATTGAATGAATTTGGTGTCGGATCACCGAATTCGTAAGCTCTACCCGTAACTGGATTTATAATCGATGAATTCTTGTTGTTGAACAGGTTCATTATCTTCAGCGAAAATATAAGATCAGTTCCAAAAAGATCCACATACTTTGAAATGTCAAGATCCGTGTAGAACCAGTTTTCACCTACTTCGCTGTTAATGTTATTATAATCCGAAGTAAACTCCGGTCGCCCGTTTTCAAGTACACCTGTTTGAAGTTGCCTTGTGTATCGCCTCCCCGATTGGAAGAATATCCTGGTCTTAATGGAAATATCATCAAGAATATTTTTACCGAACCCGAATATACCTTTACCTTTTTCAATATTGAAATATAAATTTGCACTTGCCTGAAATGGTCTGTCCCAACTTAAATAATTTTCGGTAATATTATCCTGCGCACCTCTCGTTACTATAAGAAGTCCTTCATCGCTCGACGAACTTTTACCGGTTGCAATTGAATACGAAAAATTAAATTTTCCATTGAACCATTTTCCAATCCGCTTTTTATATTCTATTTCGATTCCGCGTGACCGTGCGTAATCCAGATTAAAGTATGAAATAAAACTCGTACCAATAAATCTACCACTGTTAATCCTTATACTGCGCGTTGCAACATAGTCATAAATATTTTTGTAATACGCTGTAATAGTGAGCACGTCATCGTTGGTGAACTGATTTCGTAATCCCAATTCGTACGAAACCGTAGTTTCAGGATTGAGGTTGGGATTTCCGAACCTTTGAAACGATGACTGCGCTGATTGAGGGCTTAGCTTCGCATAAACAAATTGTGGCTTGGGTCGTTTATTGAAATGTCCGTACGAAAAGAATAAAGTTTGATTGTTAGTTACAGGGTGAGATATACCCAGTCTCGGAGATATTCGTCCTTTCCAACGTCTCCCGAAGAAACTATACGTATCTTCCCTGTAACTCTCTCTGATTTGATCCGGAATTGTAATTATTTCAGGATTTTCAACTGCATCGTCTACGAATTTTCCGGGAAACCAATAATCAAACCGAACACCGTAATTTAAAATCATCCCGAGGAAAGTAAGGCTATGTTGTGCGTATGCACTGCCGAAAGCAGGATACACAGTGTAAACATCATTATTCAGTCCAAGTGGTTTAATCCACGGCTGGTAAATATCAATCAATTGCATCTCCTGAAAACTTGACTCTATCCCTGCTTTGAATTTACTCTTCGGATTAAAGTGATGCGTCATATCAGCGCGAATAGTGTAATCAATAACATGGTGGTCATGCCAGGTGAACGGATTTCCTAAATCGTAAAACCCGTCGCCTGGAATAACCCCGACTGAATTAGTATCAATATCATAATACTGTAATGGCGGTTTTACTATATCGAGTGGTTCCTGATATTCGTCCCAGTTCTTACCATTGGCGTCAACCCTGAGCTTTGTGAAAAACCTGTTTAACTTTATTTCATAAAAAGTATCCGCTCCGGTAGTATGTGTCCAACTCAATTTATGAAACAATGCCTGTGAAGTAAACGTATTTGCGCTGTCCAATATTTCCTGAAACCTGTATTGATAGCCGGGAGAGGGCTCTACGTATTCAAGGTTTGTTTGCAGCGAAGTAGAATTCTGGTTTATCGAAACTGACTGATTGAACGAATAACTTAGTTTCATGTTTTCTTTCAATCGCCATGTAATCTTGCCGAGCCAATACCAGTTATTATCCTGCCTCGGTGCCCAAGTCGTACCGCCAAAAGTTGATGAATAAACCTGGTTGGATTTCAAATTAGTTGAATTGGGATAAAAGCCGTCAGATAGTCCCATAAAAAAACTTCCGAAAAAAGTAATCTCTCCCGGTGGTTCAATTCCAAGTTTGCTCAAAATATATTTACTAATCGGCTCGGGACCACCAAGGTTAAATTCAAATACATCTGTGTTGAAACTTGAGCCGGAATTTTTACTTATACCGATGTTGTCCCGCTCATAATTCATGTAAAATTCATATCCATCATATCTGCCCTCTTTAGTCCGGACATTAATAACACCTGAAGTTGCCTGCCCAAATTCCGCATTGAATCCGCCGGTAATAACCTCCACTTCCTCAAGCATCTGCGCTGATAACTGTAGTCCGAAACCTGTTCCGGACAAAGGATCCTGTACTGATACCCCGTCTATTAAATAAGAATTTTCGTAACCGCGACCACCACGAATATGAAGGTCGTTATCCTGCTTTACAATACCCGCCTGTTGTGAAATTATATCCTTTACATCGGTTACAATCGTTTTGGATATGTCATCCCTCGTGATAATATGTTTGCTTGAAGTTTCCTCAATATCGAGAAGCGGTCTGTCGCCCACAACTAATATTTCCTGATCAACAGTATATGAACTTGCATTCAGTACAATATCAAATTCCAAAGTTTCATTTTCCTTAACTGTAACTCCGGTGAATTCAATTGTGCGGAATTCCATCGCCGAAACCTGAATTGTGTATTCCGCAGGCGGGACATCGTCAATCCTGTAAGTTCCATCAGGTTCAGAGACCGCGCCCATATAAGTACCTTTAATTTTGATCACTGCGCCGTCAACTACTTCTCCCAGATTATCAGTAACAGTCCCCTTTATTGAGCCCGTATTCTGAGCTGAAAGGATTACCGGTATTGCAAGAAAAATTGTTATCAGAATAAATCGTTTCATAAAATTTAATTTAATGCGAATTCGGTAAATAAAATTCTTTTAAAAAATTCTTTCGATGCGTTCATATCGGAATTGAAGAAATAAACGGGAACTGACATGAATACAATATTTGGATTTGCAATCGAGTTTTTAATACAAACCTGGTCAACCTGGCAAGTTGCAGAGACCGGGAGATTGTAAATAACCGGAACATTTGGCTGAACATAGAGCGCTCTGACTGAGATTACCGGACTTTGATTTGTTAAAACCGGATAGCCCTGATCTACATTAATTAAACTCGTACCGGAAAGTACGAACGGTCGGATGCACTGGGAAATGCTGTCTATTGGTGCAAAGTCAATGAAATTTCCCTGCGTTTGATTAACACTCGTCGGAAATCCGGTTGTAAAAAATACTTTGCCCCCGGCCTGATGATAAAACGGAAGGGATGAATTTGCCAAATCAAAATTTGCATCGCTACCTGTACCTCCACGGTTTGCGCTCCAAATCACTACATCGTAAAGTTTCAACGTTTCGATGAACATCGGGTTGATAATTTTCGGGATCAATGAACCATTGTTAACTTTTATATCAAGCACATCGAAATCCACTGTATCCATTGCCTGTGAAAAAAATTCTAGAGCAGCATTACCTTCGCTTAGTGGGACATCTTTAATTAAAAGAACTCTCGATTTGTTTTCCTTAACATACCAATGTGCATTTGTGTCGGGCATTCTTGCAATTCCGCTGTAAGAACCGGCGTTATCTTCGGCTCTGAGGTACAAAATATTATTCGAATTTAAAACTAATCCGCTATCAACGGTGAGAGTCATCAGGTTTATTGTACCGGGAACCGACCTCCAGTTGATTGTATCATTCAGCGACCACCAATATCGCTTGATAGTATTGTCACCATCAGGATCGGTACCAATCCATTTAAAAGTCGCCACTGGAAATGTACTGTCAGGAATATTCGTGCTTGGATCAAAAATAACAGTGGGCGATGAATTAACAACGGGATATAGATTCGAGGCAGGTGTCGGGTCAACCATTCCGTTATTGTCAACTGCAGCAACCCAAATTCTGAAGGTTGAATCCTGACCGCTTATAGTAAATACAAAGGTAGAATCAGTTCTTGTTGTATAACCCCAGTTTATTGAATCGAACGAAATTCTGAATCCTTCGATAAATCCGTTTGGACTATCACCCCACCAACTTATCTTCCGAGTGGTTGAACCGGGCGAAATAATACTGTCGGGAAACAGCGTCAGATATGTCTGCGGAGGCAATAATTCTGCATTTCCCTGAATTGTCTCTGAGCAGGAATTAAAAGCGGAAACAAATATCCCGGTTATGATGATAATACTGACAGCGTAAAGAATTTTTCTCATTGAAATAAATAATACTTTTTGCGAACCGGAATTAAAAATCCAATCCAAGTCGCGGTTAATTTTATCCAAAGTCAAATCTAAAACCTGCTCTGATAAAATGAGCAGGTTTTTTCGCATTCAATTTTTAAATTACCCGATACCATAAAGCTAAACGGGTACTATTCTATTTTACCAGAACCATTCTTTTCGATGAAATGAATTCCTGACCGTCAAAACCTTTAACAACCAATCTGTAGAAATAAACACCACTTGCAAACTTGCTACCATTGAACGTTGCAGTGTAACTGCCGATTGTAGCCGGTTGATTCATCAGTGTTTCCATTTCCCTGCCGAGGAGATCATAAACTTTGAGAGAAACGAACGCTTCAACCGGAATAGTGAAATTGATTTTAGTTTCAGGGTTAAACGGATTCGGATAGTTCTGCGATAATCTGAAATCGTGCACTAACTCGGAGTTAACTGAAATACCCACCGGTGTAAAAGTTCCGAAATCATTTATATCCCGCGGGATCAATTTCCAGTTGTTATACGAGAAATACAGAATTCCTCCGATTGATGACCATTCATCATTTTTCGTTACCAACACATTACCGGCAGCTGAACCATTGCCGTCCCAGTTATTTGTGTATGGATGTCTTCCCGCATTCAATTTAATCCTTGAAGAAACACCGGAAGCATCGCGAACGTAAATCTCCCCGTAGTTTCTCCTGAACACAGTGTCCTGAAGCGGTTCCTGACTAGTACACGCTGTTCCCGTTGATCCGTTTACACATGAGACACTAACTGCTGCATCCACTTTTAACAGAACTGCTTCCCACTTCTCAATTCTTAAATCACCACCCGGATACGAAATAGAAAGATCGGAAGTTGACAAAACCTGTGTCGGAGGTAATGGATTATTAACCGACAATACCTGTATATCTGACGGAGTTGCAATATTAATTCTGGTCATTCCGAAATTTTCTTCAACCGTACCTTTAACTCTGACAAGGTCACCTCTGTTAAGGGCATCAGTTGATGCGCCATACAACCAAATACCGCTAAACTCACCCTGACCGTTTTGTATGATAACAAGCTTTTCCGAATTTTGTGTTGTCCATGGTCCGTTATAATTAACACCGGGGATATCGGATGTGTCCGATGTTACTATACCCTCGATTCCCCTTACGAAAGCATCTTCAAACGCTGACCTTCCACCGTTGTTAGGACAAAACTGAACATCCTGAACACTCATTGAATCGCTTGCAAGAACTTTATAGAACATTGTAGAAACCGAAGTATCCGCTGGCAGAGTTCTCACACCGCCTGAATTATCTTCAGCTCTGAAAAAATATTCTACCAAGGTGCCAAGCGGGAATGCCGGGATTGTACCGGAATAAATATTTCCCGTTGGAGTCATACTTACACTATTGTACGAACTCCCATCAGACCTGTATAAAAGCTGCACTGAAGCAATCGGAGAAGTACCCGGATTCACCGTCGTAGAAACAATCACCTGATCGGACGGTGTCGGTACGCCCGGAATTCTTAAAGGGTTTGACAGAAACGGTGGTGTCGCCCCTAGGCTTAGGTCGCTCGGATAAATCGGAACGATTGCATAAGGTAACTGACTGCCGAACGCACCTTCATTATTTGCTTGGATAATTACACCACGAATATAGTTTACCTGTGTACCGTAAGACGGATGATTGTATGAAGTATCTAATGTCTGGTTAGGATCGGTTGTAAAAAAATTTGAATAATCCCGGAAGTACAGTTTATTTCCGTTTGCGTCAACAACGCTCCACGGTTGCCTGTTACCAATTCCCGGCGCAACTGTTACGTTACGAATTTCAACATACATACCTTCGTACTTCTCTCCGTCAATGTAATTCACCGAACCACCGTTAGGATAATCACCAATGCCAAAATCCGAAACATTAACTAATATAGGATCCGGTCTCTTGGTTGGAGTCCCGATTGGCGTAACAGTGTAACCGGAAGCTGTGTCATGTGCAATTTGTGTTACGAAACCCGCACCGGAATATGGGAAATTTGTTCCGCCGTATTCCTGAACTACACCTCTCAACCTTACGACTTGTCCCGTATCCAGAAAATCTATACCGGTCTGAGGATTCCTCGTACCCTGTCGTACGATTATTCCGCCCCAGACTTGATTGTTCGTGTCCTGAATATAAGTTGTGTAGCTATTTTGACCTCTGAGTAAAGTGCGTAAGTCTCCGTTTAATGGAGACACTCTTGGTGGGGCAACTACTCTGCCAACTATCTCAACTGAGTCATTCATCATATCTGACTTGTCTTTACCTGCTGCAAGTGAATCGTTCGACTTGAATTGGATTTGCTGAATTGTAACAGGATTGAAATCCAGATTCTGTATGCCAAATCCCAGCGATATCAAAATGAACACTCCCATCATAACTGCAGGGATGTATTTTAAAACATTTGAAATTTTGTTTTTCATTTCTGATTTATTTTCAATTAAAAAAAATTTTCAACCTCAAAAGTATTCCTGAAATTGTAGAACAAAAAATTTTGATGAAGCTTAATTTACAAAACCAACATTGAAATTTATCATTTTACAATGAGAAATTTCCCTCGTTTTATTTCTCCTGACTTATGATCCTTCACGGTAAAGAAATACAATCCGGATGCAACCGCCTGCTCATCTTTTGATATTAAATCCCATGCATGTTCACCACCGGCAAACTTTTGTGTCCCGTCTGAGTATGTATTGAACCATTCCAGGTCTGATGCATTGTATGTTTCGGCATTATGTTCAAATCTGTCAACGAGGTCGCCCGATAGAGTCCAGATTGAGATTTCACAATTCGATGGTAAATTGAAAAAATATATTTTCCTTAAAACTTCTCTTTTGTTTCCAGTCCCGTCCCAGATAGCATTTCCGTAATAAGGGTTAGGATAAACTCCAACCTCTGCATCGGCATTGTTGTTAGCCGGAGTTCCGACGACAATTCGCTTCGAGTTACCAAGCTTACTACTTTCTAGCGGGCCGAGCCCTTGCTCCTCATCACCTTTATCATAAGCAGTAACTGTATAGACATACATAAATCCGTTTAACTGATTCGGGAATTCAAATTTATACCAATATTTGTTAGTATCGCCATCGAACATCATCGGTTCCGACAGTTTAATAAAACCGAAACCGGTGTTGTTTCCTATGTTATTGATGCTATCGAAATCTGCAATAATATCGAGTTGCTGTTCGAGGTCAGTATTCAGTTCGAGTTGCGCCTGTGGCTTTGTCCTGTATATTTTATAACCTTCGAAGTCTTCAAGCCCTGAAATCGGGTCCACACTTTTTTCTGAATTCTTAGACCACCACAAAGTAACTTTTTTGTCCTCAATTTCTGCACGAGTAATTGGCGCATCTGGTGGTGATGGGAGTTTATAACCATTGTCGTAAGAGCGTTGTGCCCAGCCAAGATTTACATACAAATCCTCTTTTTGAAAATCAGTATCCAATGTTTGCGGGTCTGTCCCCTTTTTCTTTGCACAGACAATAGCGTAAACGATATTGATAGTATCGTTGGCATAATTGAGTTGAAGCCTCTGACCGTCTGAATTCGCCATCGGTCCGTATGAAAGCAACGTTGATCTGTTGCTCGGTGAATGTCGAAGTTGATTTATCCGCACGGTGTCAATCATAGTAGGCGGATTGATCGTAAGGTATCCTTGCAACTTCTGGTATCGTCCACCACGAAGGGTAACGTCATTATCCACAGTTGGCGAAAAATAAACCGGATCGGTACTGTTTCTAAACTGCCAAATCGTATAGTGAGTTCTATTATTGACTAATTCGTTATCGGGACGAGGTGAAACCCCGAGTAAAGCCTGCCCGAGATAACTATCCGTAAAACCCGGATCTCCACTGTAGTCGTATTCATAAGCCATTCGAAGTGTATCAATAAATCCGTTAGCGCCTTTATTGAAAAAACTCGTTCCCCCCGGAGGAGTTATATTTGTATTTCTTACTACTGCATCTGCCCAAAGCCCTATATATATGCTGTCTATCGGATCTGTATTACCTTTGTATCCGATATTTACAATTTTGTAATTAAGAATTACAAACGAGTTAGCAAAGTTCAGATCGTATGCATAAGTTTCAAGGAGCACTTTAATCCCGAGCGGCTCATGTTCCTGAATTACTGTACCGTTAACCGTAAGGTTTGTATCAAAAAAATCGGTTACGAAATCCTGCGCAGAAATTGCATCCGGTCTGAAAAATGGAGAAGTTTGAAGGTTTGAACGGTGCAATATTCCAGAACCGGGGGCGTTAGTGAACTCAAAACCAACGTTGCGGTTTCCTGTCGTTACGTCAACTGCAGCAGTGGTTACATAAGTCTGACCATTCTTTACCCCGCCAACCCACAATCCACCCAGGAACAAATGCTCAATTCCGGAATTAATAGGATACTGACATGATGGCTGACTCGGAAAGTTTACAAATCCGTTCCCTATGGTTCCATAGTTTGTTACAGTTAAAGAAATATTTCCAATATTGGTAAATACGTTGTTGATGTCATCATTGGGCGATAAATATTTTCCCGTATTCGCCGAAATCAAAGACATCCAAAAAATAAGCGTTGAAATTAAAAGAACAGTTCTTTTAAAAATTGAACGTAAGATTAAACTCATGAGCAAATGTAATCGTGAATTGAAAATAAAATTAAAGTAGATTTTTCGCCGTAACTTTATTTTTGACGATGTTGTAATATAGAATATTATATCGTGTAATTAAATTAAAAATTTCTTTCGGAATTGAACGACTTACAACCATGAAATATACCTTAAGTAAGAGATTTCGTAACAAAAAAAGCGAAGCACCGCTCCGCTTTTTAATAGAACAAACGTTGGAAGTTTATTTTGTCACTTGATTAACATCATTTTTTTCGTCATGCTGAAACCTTCTGCATTCAATGTGTAAAAGTAAACTCCGCTGGGAAGATCTGCACCCTCAAATTGTGCATTATATGTTCCTGCTTTAAGAAATCCATCAAGATAAGATGAAATCTCATTTCCCAATGCATCATAAAATTTAAGTGATACATTTCCATCGACCGGTACAGAGAAAATTATGTTGGTTGTTGGGTTGAAAGGATTTGGGAAATTCTGAGACAAATTGTATTCCGTTGGAACTGTACCGTTTGTACCTATAATCCCTGTTGGTTCATCTACAGGAATAGAAATCGAATTGATAATATCACTTTGTGTACTTATTGAACCGAACTCTTTCCATACAAAAATAGCTATATCAGAATTTTCAGGTACAACGTCGTTTGCGAGCGTGTAATTAGTAGTAACATTTTTTACCGTACCTGTAGTCCAAGTACCTGAGGTGTGAATTACCTCACCGGTCGCACCATTAATTAGACCTTTGCAAACATGGTCATGAACGTAATTGCTGGATCCGGGGCAAGAGCTGTTTCCGGTCTGAGGATAAACCATTCCACTTTCAAGCAGAACAAGATTTACCCTGTAAGTACCATCAAGATCTTCAAGCGCAGTTACATCCAAATCAAGTGAGACATTCCTTGTACTATTATCATAGTTTATCTCAGCATCAATCCGCACTTTCGGATTGATCGAGGCTTGTTGTATAACCACCTGATTATTCCAGGCGTTTCTACTGATTACACCGCTCCGCCTTCCCACAACTCCGGTCGGATAACCAGTAAACCCGAATAATTGTCTGATGGCTAAACTGTAAGACTGCCACGGATCGCTACCTGCACCGTGATAAGCAAGCACAACTACATCTGGAAACGTAATGAGAATATTTTCAATTACGTCATGACCACACGGACACCATTGACACCATGTTCCGGTGCAATATTCCACTGTCGTGTTGAAACTTGAATCAGTTGAATAAGTCCTTTGGGAATAAGAATAATTTGAAAAGATTAATGTAAATAGAACTGCTACTAAAAAACCAGAAAAAAATGTTTTCATTTTTTCATTGTTTAATTTAGTTTAAAAATAATCGAATTATTTTTTTTTTCAAATACATTAAATGGAAAAGCGCCTCAGAATTCTCATCCTGAAACGCTTTTCATTGGGGAGATACTACAATTATTTGCTATGCTTCGCTTTCTTCATCATTATCCGCATCACTGTCATTACAATCATCAGAGTTTTCTCTATTGTGATTGTTCAGATCGTCATCTTCGGGAAGCGGAATTGAAATTTCAACTGACATACTTGTTTAATTAATTTGGTACCAAACTATATATAAGAATTTAAAATCCCAAAGAGAAATTTCTTCATTTGTAAAAAAATATCCGTCTTTATAACAAAAAATAAAAAAATCCATTACTACAAAGTAATGGATTTTTAAATACAAATTAATTCGGGAGTATTTACTTTGCCGATTATTTGACCAGCAACATTTTTCTGGATTCTGTAAAATCGCCGGCTTCTATTCTATAATAATACACACCGCTTGAAAGCCCTTTGAAATCATTGGCATCAAATTCTACAGTATAGTTTCCCCTCTTTTTGTGACCATGAACAAGAATACCAATCTCCCGACCCAAAACATTGAACACTTTAATTGTTACTAACCCATCCTTCGGAATAGTGTAGTTTATTAAAGTTGACGGATTGAACGGATTCGGAAAGTTTTGTGCTAAATTGTAGGTTAAATCTGAACTTTGATTTGGGTTGCTAATCCCGGTTGTCATATTTAACGGGAAATTGTTACTAAAAGCTGTAGTTGTGTAATATGAAGTTGCGCTGTTGGTGTCAGAAATCTCAAGCGATATGGTCTTACCTGATGATGAAGAATTTGTATTAGCAGCAAGTATTAAAGTACGCGGCTGATTTAGATACTTAAATTTTAATCCGTCGAAATCAAGTTGTGAGGAATTGAACGGAACGGATGCTATCCAAATATCACCATCAGAAATAGAACTATTTTCATCAACATCGAAATACAAATCAAATGAGTTAACATCAGACGCAACCGCATTTGTCGTCACATTATAGAGCAAATGTTTTAAAGATCCAACTTCGGGTGAAACATCAGTCCAGATTTTTATACCTGCAATCTCCATTGCTGTATCTGCGCCGGTAAATGTACTTGACATGAACATATTGCTTCCGCCCGCAATACCCTGAAGATAAAACTTTGGAGAAGTTGTAGCGTTTAAAGCGTCAATTCTTCCAGCGCCGTATCTAGTATCTTTGCCCGGGGCACCTTTTTCAATTGCCGTCAATTGTATAACTTTCGCAACATCCTGAGGTAACATTTCGGGATTTACGTCAAGCATGAGAGCAATTAAACCTGCCGTGTGCGGGGTTGCAGATGAGGTACCGCCAAAAGAAGAGTAACCGTTGCTTGTAGAGATCGACATTGTTCCTTCGCCCGGTGCAGATACATCAGGTTTTAATAATCCCATCGAATCCGGGTTCGCCGGATTAGTCATGCTATACGGATAATCCTCGTATCCCGGTACGGGTGGATACGGATATGTTCCCGGCAATCCGAGATTCCTGAAATCAGTCCATGCTGATGGTCCGTGCGGTGATGAAGAGGTAATTATATCTGACGAAGCATTAACGTTTCCAACACCGATTACGCCACCAATACCGCCGACTAATATTTGGTCGGGATGAACCCAAGGTGCGGGAACATTACCTGCTGCAGATATATTTACCGGTACAGGAGCGCTGCCAAGATTATTACCATCGTTACTGGTTGAATTTGCATGCACCATTCCGGCCGCAAGCGACATATCTGTTACTAATCTAAACTGGAAATAATTAGGTTTTGGGTTCATGTACCACTTCCATGACAATGAACTTGTAACAATATCGCAACCCATTTCAAGCGCATACTGGAATGCAGACCATTGGGCAGATTCACCGGATGAATTTCTCATCAAAAGACACTGTGCACCCGGAGCGACACCGGTTTGAGTACCCATTGTACCATCTCCGCATACCTGCCCGAATGTTGAGGTGCCATGAGAAGAAGATGTAATTTGTCCGCTGTTGTTAGTGAAATCCCAACCTACCAAATCATCAACCTTTCCGTTACCATCATCATCAACTCCGTTCAAGTCACCGGCATCGTATGTCGATGTTAATCCGCTGCCGTAGGTTATCGTTTTTCCGTTACTATTGGCATCTTCACCGAGATTTTGGAAAGTTCTATTGACAACATCCTGATGCTGCCATTTAAATCCGTTATCTGAATTTCCAACAAGAACGCCATTACCGTTTATTCCTAACGCCCACACCTGTGGTGCCCGTATCAATGTCAATCCTATCTGCGGTGCTGAAAAATTTACGGATGCTCCGATAAACGGAGCCCTCTCGATGCTATTATCTATGAGCATTTCCTCCGCATGTGTTTTATCGTACCCGATGAATGAAATTTCCGCAAATTCATTTGCAAGTTCGTAAATAACTTCAGAACTTGCTTCAAGCCTTATTGAATTATTAATCCAAAGGTATTCAACAAATTCAACTGAATTTGAGCCCTCCAGATTCGAAAGGTAATTTCTTGCAGAATGCTGGTACTGATTTGAAAATGACTTTAACCTGTTTATTACTATATTCCGCCTCTGATCTTTCGGTGTATCGTACGAGATGTCCGCAAAGTCTGACAAAGTTAAATAATCATTGAACAAAATGTAAATCGGATACTTTTGTAATGGATTATCCGAATTCTGCATTTCATTCAATAAGAAGGGATGTATCTTTGAATTATCAGCTTCTGAAATTCCTGATATTAATACAGTGAGAAATAATGTTAATAAGATTTTCTTCATTTGAGTTTTGTTAAGTGGATTAGACGTAATTTTAAATGTTTTTGAGGGATTTTACAATACAAATTCGATTCTTTGAAACTAAAAAATCTAATTAACAAATTTAATTTTTTTTTAAAAACTGACTCGATAACTATTTTCGATAAATCCGAACTCTGGAAATTCCAAACCATTTTTTATTGGTAATCTGTCATTACCACACCAACAATAAACATTATAGAGCTTTGGTTAATTATCTTAAATTTAAAGCTATTAACAATGATATGTTCAAATATATTATGTTCGGGTTTTGGAAGTGCATCAGCGGGATAACCATGGGGTTGGATTTTTGTGGAGCCAAGGGGAATCGAACCCCTAACCCCTAGCTTGCAAAGCTAGTGCTCTACCAATTGAGCTATGGCCCCTTTGAATCTGATTAGATTAATTGTGTTTGCAAAAATAACATATGTGTATAAATAGAATCAAAAAATACAAACAGACAATTATCTCTTGTTACTTATATCAGTTTCGGTTTTCATTCAACGCATGTTCACGCTATGATCAAACCGGAAGTTACAAAAATATTGATTAAGGTTTTAAACTTCAATCACGATTTTTATATTTGTATATGAAAACTAAACTTCTCTGTGTTATTGCATTATTATTGTTTGCAATTCAAATTTCATATGCAGATTCATTAAGTACAAAGGACACATTAATTATCGGTACAAAAGAAGCTGAACCATTCGTTATAAAAAATTCTGATGGGTCACTGTCGGGTATGAGTATTAACCTAATCCGGGATATTCTAACGGATTCTGAAATAGAATTCAAGTTTCAACAGTTTGGATCACTAGATAAACTCATTCAAGCCACCCGGGATTCGAGTGTAGATTTGTCCATTTCCGCGATCAGCATTACACCGGAACGCGAATTACTGATAGATTTTTCGCAACCGTATTTTATTTCATCTTTAGGAATCGCAGTATTAAACAAAAACGAGAAAACATTTATCACACAGTATCTGGACTTTTTTTCGGGTGAATTTCTCCTCGTTCTGCTCGGACTTTCAATTTTACTTGTGATTTTCGGGGTTATTTTCTGGTTGTTTGAACATAAGAAAAATCCCGATCAATTCGGCGGTTCTTTTATTAAAGGAATCGGTTCAGGTTTTTGGTATTCCGTGGTGACTCTTTGCACGGTAGGGTACGGTGATAAAGCACCGAAAACATTGGGCGGTAGGATTGTTGCCACTCTATTCATGATAAAAAGCCTTGTAATTGTTTCAAGCTTTACTGCTGCCATAACAACTTCACTTACACTCGGAAGTCTCGGTTCTAAAGTTGATTCTAAAAGTGACTTGTATAACGTAAATGTGGGTACAATCATCTCATCCTCAAGCGCACACTATCTGACAGAAAATAAAATAAAATTTTTTGGCTATAAGTCCATCTCTCAAGCGCTCAAAGGTTTGTCTGATGGCGAAATAGATGCTTTCGTTTATGACAGACCGATTATCTCTTATAATATAAACAGGGGCGAATATAAAAATATTTCTTTGTTGAGCGAAACTTTCAGTATTCAATACTATGGAGTTGCAATGCCGAAAGGCAGCAGTTTGAGAAAAAAAATGAATGTGGAACTTTTAGATTATATTGACAGTGAAGCTTGGGATAAAATCAATTTCTTTTATCTCGGAAAAACTATTGACTGAATTAATTATCCGGGATTGATATAAAATAAAAGGAGTAACAAACCAAAAACAACTTTTACCGGAGAGTTATTACATTTCTCGCAATAGCAACTAATTTATTTTAATAATACAGTTAAAGCATTTTTTATACTTTCAGGTTTTATTAATTTTTGCACAGAGTAAAAATAAACTTATTCAAAAATTTTTAAACAAAACTGGAACAGTCGTATCCTGGAGCAGGTTTTTTGTAAATATAACTGTACGATTTAAATCATTTTAATAATCCTTTTATTTTACAAATTTAATGGAAACTCCAAAAATGAAAAACATATTATACCCGACCGACTTCTCGCTTACTTCACGATGTTCAATTCCGTTTTTAATTGAATTCGCAAATAAAACCGGCGCATCAATACACATTCTCAACATATTCAGTGTAAACATTTACGATCCAAATATGCCGGCGGAGCTTATGATGAGCGCATATCAGCAGGCTGAAGCATCCTCAAAAGAAAATCTAGATTTACTGAAGAAAGAATTAGAGGGCTACAATCAAACTCACGGTAGAGGCGCACAATCTACATATAATTTATTTACCATATCACGGCAGGGACTGGTTGTGGATGAGATTTTAAATTACGTTGAGGATAATAATATTGACATTGTTGTAATGGGAACTACAGGCGCAAGCGGTATTCTGGAAAAAATTATAGGTAGTAATGCAGCCAGCGTTATTGAGAAATGTCCGAAACCTGTACTGGCAATTCCGGACAAAGCGGAATTTCGTGGAATAAACAATATCGTTTACGCTACAGATTTAGAAGAAAAAGAACTTAATGAAATTAAAATTTTGGCGGGAATTTCCAAACTATTCAACGCTGAGCTTACTCTGCTTCATGTTTGTAATGAAAAGGAAACTGCCATTATGGAAGATAAAGAGAAAATTTTTAACGAACTCAAGGTTGAAATTGATTACATGAAAACCAACCTCGAAATGGTTCAAAATGAAAATGTAATTAATGGAATTGACGATTACGTATCCAAACATAAAACCGATATCATTTCAATGGCAACCCACAGGAGAAGTTTGCTTGGGAAAATTTTCGACCGCAGCCTTACCAAACAGATGGCATATCATACTCGTATCCCATTGCTTGCACTTGAAAGAGAGAGCTGAATTTGAACCGCCTTTTTCTATTCAACAAACTAAAAACATTTTCCAATGGCAGGTAAGTTATTCCTGATTGACGGAATGGCGATGATATACAGGTCATACTTTGCAATGATCTCCAACCCGTTGATAAATTCCAAAGGAAAGAATACATCAGCTGTATTCGGATTTTTAAATTCACTGCAACGTATTTTAGACGATGAGAAGCCGGAGTACATCGCGGTTTGCTTTGATACAGAAAAGCCGACTTTCAGGCACGAAGAGTTTCCCGAATACAAAGCTCAAAGAATGGAAATCCCGACTGATATGCCGTGGCAGATCGATGCAGTCAAAGATATCATCCGAGCTTTAAATATTCCACTAATAGAAAAAGATGGTTTCGAAGCTGACGACATTATCGGGACTTTAACCAAGTTGGCACAAAAAGATAAAATTGAAACATATATGGTTACGCCTGATAAAGACTTTATGCAACTTGTTAATGATAAAGTTTTCCTTTACAAACCTTCTCGCAACCTTTACGGCAACAAGGTTAAAGATGTTGAAATTTATAATAGCGAAAAAGTTCGTGAAAAGTTCGGAGTTCCACCCGATAAAGTAGTTCAGGTATTAGCTTTGATGGGCGATACATCAGATAACATACCCGGCGTTAAAGGCGTAGGTGAGAAGACTGCAATGAATCTCATACAAAATTTCGGGTCAGTCGAAGATCTATACAACCGAATTGAGGAAATAAAAAAACCTAAATTAAAAGAAAACCTCATAAACGACCACGATAACGCATTGCTTGCAGAAAGGCTCGTTACAATCTCAACAGATGTACCACTCTCAGTTCATATATCTGACCTGAAGCGAAAACTACCCGATTCGGAAAAACTTTTACCGTTATTGGAAGAATTGGAATTCAAATCCTTCATCAAAAAATATTCCACAAAAAGCGAAGGCGAGTTTGAAACTCCAAATATTTCTATCAGAGCGGAGCGGGTAACTGGTATTGAAGTTAATCAACCTGAAACATCAAAAACTTTTAAAACAATTAATGATACTGAGCATAAATACTTTACAATTAAAAATGAGGATGAATTAGACAGGTTATTCGGACACCTCTCGAAGCAGGATTTGATTTGTTTCGATACAGAGACCACTTCTACCGATCCGATGCAATGCGAACTTGTCGGGTGTTCATTTGCTTATAAAGAAGGTGAAGCATACTATATTCCCGTTAGCAATGAAAAGAATTCAAGCGGACAAAATGCGAATTCACTTTTCAGTCTGACTGCTGAAAATGAAAAAATTTATCAATCACTGCCGATTGAAATCGTTATACGTAAATTAAAACCGTTACTGGAAAATAAAAAAATTAAATTTGTCGGACAAAATATAAAGTACGATTATATTGTAATGAAAAACTACGGAATCGAAATTGCAAATATTTACTTTGACTCTTTGATAGGAGCATACATACTTGATTCCGATGGAAGCCACAATATGGATTATCTGTCAGAAAAATATCTCGGATATACTCCCATTTCAATCAAAGAGCTGATCGGTTCCGGCAAAAACCAAACCACAATTGATAAAGTAGAAGTTGAAAAAGTAAGCGAGTATGCTGCGGAGGATGCGGATATAACACTCCAACTGTATCATCGTTTAAAATATGAACTCGAGAAAATTAATCTGTACAAGTTGTGTTACGATATTGAATTTCCCCTTGTGAAAGTTCTCGGTGATATGGAATTCGAGGGGATAAAGGTTGACAAAAATATTCTCTCAATAATAGATAAAGAGCTTGTAAAGTTGATTATTAAATATGAAAATGAAATATATAATCTCGCCGGGACAAAGTTTAACATTAACTCTACAAAGCAATTGTCTGACATTCTATTCGGAGAGCTAAGTCTGAAGCCGTCGAGAAAAACGAAGACTGGTTATTCAACTGATTCCAAAGTGCTGGAGGAGATCAAGGATCAACATCCGATAGCGAAGGCAATAATTGATTATCGAATGCTCACAAAACTGAAGAGTACGTACATAGAAGGTTTAACTAAAGCAATTAACCCCAAAACCGGCAGAGTACATACTTCTTACAATCAGATTATTGCCTCGACCGGAAGGTTATCAAGCGTTAATCCAAACCTGCAAAATGTACCGATACGAACAGACGCAGGTAGGAGCATTAGGAAAGCATTCGTTCCCGGTAATCGTGAATCGTTAATTATGTCGGCAGATTATTCGCAGATAGAACTTCGGATTATGGCACACTTCTCTAATGATGAAAATATGATCAGCGCCTTCAAGCGAAACCATGACATTCACACTGCAACATCAATGAGGATTTTCGGGGTCAAGAAAAGCGAAGTTACACCAAACATGCGGAGAAAAGCCAAAGAGGTGAACTTCGGTATAATTTACGGTATAGGAGCTTTCGGATTGGCGAACCGGCTGGAAATAAAAAACTCGGAAGCTAAAGATATAATTGAAAAATATTTCCGTGAATATCCGAAAGTAAGAGATTATATGGAACGGACTAAAGAGTTCGCTCACGATCATGGTTACGTTGAAACACTTATGGGAAGACGGAGGTATCTCCCGCAAATTAATAATCAAAACGCATCTGCACGAGCTGAAGATGAAAGGGCTGCTATCAACATGCCAATTCAGGGTACTGCTGCCGATATGATTAAGATTGCAATGATTAATATACAGGAAGCATTTAAAAAGAAAAAGTACCGGACCAAAATGCTGCTTCAGGTTCACGATGAACTTATCTTTGAAGTCGCAAAAGTTGAACTTGAAGAAGTAAAAGATGTCGTAACCCGAAATATGAAAAATGCATTAAAGCTGAATGTCCCGATTGAAGTTGAAATAGGTGTCGGCGATAGCTGGTACGATGCACATTAAATTAAAGTAACAAAAATTTTATACCCGCTCTTTTTTTTAACTGAAATAATATTTAAAATTGTCCGGAATTGTTTCGAATTTTGTTGAAGTGTTTTTGTTCCGTTACTTCGAAGGTAAACCAAAGTACCTGTTATTGAAACGATCTGAAAAAGTTTCTACACCAAACATCTGGCAGGTACTCACAGCAACCATCAACACAGGGGAAACCGCATTTCAAACAGCTATCAGGGAGATTGGTGAAGAAACCGGATTAAAGGTAATCAATTTATATTCAGCTCCATTTGTAAGTTCATTCTACAGGCAGGACACTGATTCAGTTCATATTGCACCGATTTTTATTGCTGAAGTATCCGATGGTTCAGTTGTAATTTCGGATGAACACACAGAATGTAAATGGTGTAATTTAGATGAGGCCATTAATTTGTTGTACTGGTTCAATCAAATCGAAAATTTAAAACTAACTGATATACACTTAAAGGAAGAAAAATATTTTAAGACATTAACTGAAACTAAAAAGATAAAACTATGATCGTTGTTACCGGTGGCGCAGGGTTTATCGGCAGTGCAGTAGTATGGCGGCTGAATCAACTCGGAGTTCAGAACATTATAATCGTTGATTCTTTCAAACCTGAAGGAAGGTTCTGGAACAAAGGTGAATCAAAAATCGAAGAGGAGATCTTATATTCGGAAAAATGGAAAAACCTCGTCAATCTGAAATTCTTCGATATTTTCGATTCGGAAGAATTCGGACAAATGTGTTCACACGATTTTTTGAAGATGTCAGGAGTTGAAACAGTTATTCACCTTGGAGCTTGCAGTTCCACAACCGAGCGGAACTTTGACTTGTTGCTTAGAAATAATTACGAATATACAAAGTATCTTTGCGAGAAATGTATGTCCGCCGACATCAGATTTATTTACGCCTCTTCAGCTGCCACTTACGGCACAGGTGAGCATGGATACTCGGATGATGAAAAAGTAATACTGAATCTCAAACCACTTAATCCGTACGCGTATTCAAAACAATTGTTCGATCAGTGGTTGGTTCAGAATTCACTGACCGATAAGGTAGTAGGGTTAAAATTCTTTAATGTGTTCGGTCCTAATGAATATCACAAAGGTGATATGAGAAGCCTGGTATGCAAAGGTTTCGACCAAATCAAACAAACCGGAAGAATTGAACTTTTTAAATCGTATTCCGATTCTTATGCAAACGGCGAACAAAAACGCGATTTCATCTATATCAAAGATGCCGTTGAGATGACACTTTTCTTCTGGCAAAATAAAATTGTAAATGGAATTTATAATGTCGGAACTGGCATAGCGTCAACATTTAACGAACTTGTAAAACCTATTTTTAAATCTTTAAATATGCCTGAAAATATTGAATACATTGATATGCCTGAAAATCTCAAAAGTAAGTATCAGGATTTTACACAGGCTGATATGACAAAGTTACGAAGTGCTGGATATAAAAATGAAATTACACCATTAAGCGAAGCAGTAAGCGATTATGTTGAAAACTTTCTGAATAAAAGTGACAGATTCCTGAGTTAAATATGTTGAAATTCGTCTAAATCAGATCTAGTTTATATTGCAAATTAAATTCAATATATGAAATTCACATTGACTCTTTTTGCTTTTTTATTTGCAGTGAATGTTTATCCACAGGATTTACCCAAAGGATTTACTGAATATGAATTTTCTATTTATCCGGAATACCGTACAAATTATTACAATTACATCCTGTCAGATTCACCCGATCCACCACCAGGACCCGTGCGTACTATGGCAGAGTGGGAGGAACTTCAAGCTATCCAGATTACCTGGTCAAGCTATAAACCGATACTAAGACAAATCATAACTGCAGCACAACAGCAATGCAATGTTATAATTCTTTGCTCGGATTCTAATTCAGTAAAAAATGATCTCACCGGGAACGGAATTTCACTTTTAAATGTGAGGTATATCGAAGCGCCATATAATACGGTTTGGTGCAGAGATTACGGTCCCTGGTCAGTTTACTCGAACGATTATGACACTTTAAGAATTATTGATTGGATATATAACAGACCACGACCCTCTGACGATAACTCCCCCGTTTACTTCGCCCAATTCCTGAACGCACCATTGCATCAAACTATTCAATTTCCAAACGATCTGATAAACGCCGGTGGTAACTTTATGACCGATGGACATGGAACCGGGTTCGCCTCAAAACTTGTGTTAATTGAAAATCCAACAAAAACCGAATCACAGATTGACGCTATCATGCAGGAATATATGGGAATAGAGAGATACATCAAAATGGACACACTACTATACGACAGGATTCACCACATTGACATGCATATGAAACTTCTCGATGAAGAAACGTTACTCGTTGGTCAGTATCCGGTCGGGATTGCAGACGGACCACGAATTGAACAAAATCTGAATTACATTTTAAATAATTTTCCAACTGCCTTCGGGAAAAAGTACAAAGTTGTAAGAATTCCAATGCCTCCCAATCAGTACGGGCAATATCCGCCTCAATCCAATTATTACACTTATACAAATTCGCTCATCGTTAATAAAACCGTAATAGTGCCGATTTACGGATTACAACTCGATTCAACCGCTTTACAAATTTACAGAGATGCGATGCCGGGATATAATATTGTAGGGATAAATTCATCATCAATGATTTCTGCGTACGGAACAATCCACTGCATTACGAAAGAAATTGGAGTGAATGAACCGATTTTCATTTCTCACTCTGCTTTAACGGATACAAATACTACTTCACCGCTTGAAGTAAGTGCGTACATCAAAACTAAATCCGGAGTTCAATCAGCATCACTTTATTACACAACTGATACTACGGTAGCATATTCACAGATTAATATGACAGTTTCAAATGACACTTTCTCTGCAATGATTCCCTCTCAACCTTTGGGGACGAAAGTCTATTACTACATTGCAGCAACATCGAACAATGGAAAAAACGTAAACAAACCTCTGACCGCACCTGAAGGTTACATTCAGTTTATCAGAGATGTTCCTGTAAATATTCGAAGTAACAATTCGATTGTCGAAAACTTTAGATTATCGCAGAACTTTCCGAACCCGTTTAATCCTGTAACAAAGATTAGATATGAAATTCCACAAAATTCATTCGTTAGGCTTGAGGTTTTTGATATTGCCGGAAGGCTCGTTGCCCAGCTTGTAAATGATTTCAAATTAAAAGGTGAATACGAATTTGAATTTAATGCCAATGTAATTCCAAGCGGTGTTTATTTTTACAGGTTAATCACGCCAAATTTCAGCGACGTAAAAAAAATGGTAATCGTAAAATAGGATAAAACCATTTCGAGATAATTTTTTTAGTACACCGGCTTCACCTTTGCGTGGTACCGGTGTTTTTTTAGGATGGGAAAAATGTAACCATCGCAAAAGCTTTTCAACAAATAGACAATTATTTTCAAAAAAGATTATTCACAGTGAAGTCTGTTAAGAGAAACATAAAATTTTTTATTTCATTGAATAACCCTTCTATTGAAAGTAACTTGCCTGAATGAATACAAGTATTAATTCAATTCTTGAGTATGTTTCTGAACGTAAAATTTACATTGTCGGTGATGTAATGCTTGACCGATATATTCTCGGTAACGTAAACAGAATTTCACCCGAAGCCCCCGTTCAGGTATTTGACCTCGAAGAAACAAGTAACAGATTAGGTGGCGCTGCAAATGTTGCACTCAACATTAAAATGCTCGGCTCAATTCCTGTAATGCTTGGTGTAATCGGAGATGATGAAAGCGCTGAAATTCTAAAAAATGCCTTTGAGAAAAACAATATTGATACTTCCGGTTTGATTACTGATTTGAACAGGTTCACGACTACTAAAACAAGGTTAATTGCAAGTTCTCAACACTTATTGCGAATTGACTCCGAATCCAAAGAAGACATTGGCGCCGACATTGAAGATAAGATAGTATCAAGGTTAAATGACGAAAAAAATGAAATTGACATAATAATACTTCAAGACTACAACAAAGGTGTACTTACGAAAAACTTAATCAGTAGAATAACGGCGTTCGCTAAAGATAACGAGAAGCGTGTATTGGTTGACCCAAAGTTTTTCAATTTTTTGGAATATAAAGGTGCTTTCGTCTTTAAACCGAACAAAAAAGAATTGCAGGAAGCGTTCACAAAAAAAATTAATACCGATGAAGAACTGATTGCAGTTTGTAGCGAACTTGTTGATATCATCGAGTGCAAATATCTCGTATTAACGCTTGGAGAAAAGGGAATGATAATGTTCAGCAAATCTAACGGTGTACCTGATTACGTTAAAATTCCTACACATGCCAGAAAAGTTGCTGACGTTTCCGGGGCAGGAGATACGGTTGTTTCAACACTTGCTGTATGCCTTTCAGGAGGAGCGGACATTTACGATGCTGTGAAGATATCTAATTACGCTGCAGGTATGGTTGTCGAAGAAATCGGAATTGTACCGATTACCAAAGATAACCTCATAAAACGTTTTCATGAACTTTAAATCATCAGAGGAGCTGCGTTGATACATACCATAGAATCATTTAGACCTGTTCGGGAATTTCTTCTAAAATCCGGTAGGAAGCTTGTATTCACAAACGGTTGTTTCGATATAATTCATCGTGGTCACCTTGAGTATCTCAATGAAGCGAAATCACTTGGACATAAATTATTAGTTGGTATAAACTCAGATACTTCCGTAAAACAACTGAAGGGGGCTGACAGACCGGTTAATAATGAGTTGGATCGTGCATTTGTAATTGATAATCTGAAAACCGTAGATTACGTGATAATCTTTAATGATGAAACGCCCTATAACCTCATCAAATCAGTAAAGCCGGATATACTTGTCAAAGGTGGTGATTGGAAACCGGATAAAATCGTCGGATCAGACATTGTTATCGAAAATGGCGGTGAAGTTAAAAGCCTATCCTTCATTGATAATTATTCAACTTCTGCCATTGTTAAGAAAATAATCGCATCATCATCTAATGAACGATGATAACGGAAACAATAGCGATACTTCTCAAAGGGAAGGAGAAAACCAACAACCCGGAGAAAAAAAAACTGTAGGGAAAAAACGGAATTTTCTGTTCAGGGTTTTCAGATTTGCCTTTTTCTCTACTTTTGTTTTCCTAACGACTTTCGCAATTCTGTTACAGACCAGTTTCTTTAAATCATGGCTGCTACAAATCGGCTTAGACTACGTCAACTCAAACCTCGTTTATCCGGAAAGCAGAATTTACGCTAAAGAACTTTCAGGAACACTGTTCAGTGGTATAACACTTCATGATGCTGGCATTATGGTAAACGAAGATACTCTGATGAAAGTAAAGCATTTTAATATCCGGTATTCAATCTTCAAACAACGACCTGAAAACATCCAGATAAAGAAAATTTATCTCGATACAGTTGGAATATATTTAACGAAATTTGAGACCTCACCCGATAGCTTAGACTGGAACATTAACCGAATATTCAAGATTACTCCTGACACAATACCTGATACGGTTGAAACGGAGTTTAACTGGAAATTTAAGGTTGATGAGTTCGTAATTAATAATGCGCATTTCAGAATACTTGCTGAAAACAAATCCGGAGAACCGATTTCAACCGTTGCAATGAATACGATTGATACTTTGAATACAGATTATCTCGATATTACCGATTTCAATCTTTCGCTAAATGGATATTATTCACCCTATCTTAAAGAGTTTGAAATTAAAGACCTACACTTCAAAACTAATTCTGAATTTAATCTCGACAGTTTTTATGCCCTCGGAGTTTTTGACAGGAATTCGACAATACGGGAGTTAAGGTTAGTTACTGACCGAAGCAATCTTGATATTGATGTTGCTTCTATTGAAGGGATTAATGTAATAGATGGATTCGACTACGACCAGTTTGTAAAGAGCAATGTTAAGCTGAAAATCCTTGCCGATAAATTTAATATGCGGGATTTGGCTTACTTTTTACCTTCTCTTAATTTCATGGATCATGAACTCTACCTTAAACTCCATGCATCCGATAACTATTCAGATCTCTCAATTGAACAACTCGATTTAAAATTGCGGGGGTCGAGAATCGGTTTCTCAGGGCGGTTGAAAAATCTCGATAATCCGGAACGACTTTTCATTGATGTAACAGGAAATGATTTAACATTTGATCCGGGCGATACGAAATATCATTTACCCGGTTTGAATATCCCGGATTACTCACATCTTGGCATTGCAAAAGTACCGTTTATTAAGTTTACCGGTGAACCCCTGAGATTCAATACTGAATTTGACCTGCGTACAACTGTAGGTAACGTTAACGGTAGCGCATTCCTTGACCTCAATCCGGTACAACCCATCTACAGAGCAGACATCAGAACAACAGAACTCAACATTGGAGGTATTGTTCAGGATGAATCACTCAATAGCAACATTAATGGTGAATTCAACGCAGATGGAAGAAGTTTTGATTATAAGTCAATGAATACAAAGTTGGTTTACTCACTTCGAAATACGTCTTTCTATAAACATGATATAAAATCATCTGCTGGTATTGTTGAAATAAATTCCGGCGATATAAAACTGAATCTCGACGTAGATGCAACCGCAGTGAACGCACGAGTTGAGGGAAATGTAAACATAAGAAACCTTGATGCAATTACCTATGACCTTAGAGGTGTAAGCAAGCGCCTGAATATAAGCTCATTCACCGGCGACGCATCAACAGGTAGCAATTTGAATTTCAATTTTGAATTGAAAGGAACAGGAATTGATCCGGAAAAAATTGCAGGAAATTTCAAATTTAATTTTCAACCATCAACATTCGCAAACCTTCAAATTCCGTCAATTGCGCTGGCTGCTGATATTAGTAATAACGGGAATCAAAAATCAATTGAGTTAGTATCTGATGTGCTCGATCTCAAAGCCAAAGGAAGATTCAACTATTTATCGCTTTCAAATATTATAACCACGAACATTGATTATCTGATATCACACATAATCAAAGGCGATTACAATTTTGATTCAATTGATGTCGCGTACGGAGATACAATCGAAAACTTATTTACCGGAGTTACTAACATCACGGCTAAAGAAATCATTCCGGTAACGGAACCGGCAGAAATAAATTACACTCTAAGAATCAAAAACCTCGTCCCGGTAAGGTCCTATCTTGATACGTCACTTCAGATTGTTGCAGATATCACCGGTTCACTGATTAACAACCAAAACAGTTTCCGTATGCTTGCCAATACAAATATCGCTGATTTGAAATACGGCGATTCTGTTTTAATAGCTCGTGATGCAAATATGATTCTCGATTTAAACACCGATTATAATAACAAAAATTCGATGGGTAATGTGTACTTCACATCTGATTCTATTGTAACCGGAGGGATTTTGTTAGATACTTTAAAATTTGTATTAAATTTAGCTGATTCGAATAAATTCATTATCAGCGCAGAAAAGGATACAAACATCTCAATATTCATGGATGGGTTTACAGAATTTTACAAAAACCGTTATACACTTTTCGCTGACTCTTTGAACATCTTATACAATAATTATACACTACGCAATCCTTTAACGAACCGGATTTCCTTTATTCCGGATACATCGAACCAAAGGATTAGATTCGATAAATTCAAGATAAGCACTATTGATAATCAACGCGTTGAGCTTGAAGGATTTTATTCATTAAACGATAGCAGCAACGTAGAGCTAACAGCGAACAATTTAAAGTTAACTGAACTTCAAAAGATTCAGAATCCACGTTTGAAAAAGAACGATGAAATTAATGGTAACATCCGGAGATTGAAATTATTTTTCCGCAATAACCTTTCAAATCCCGTAGTTTATGCTGAGATTAACACTGATCCGATACTAGTCGGCGGTGTGCCTTTTGGCAGACTTGACGCAGTTATTGATATGGGAAATGGCAGAATAGAACCTGACATTTCCTTTTACAACAGGAACAATATTGGTAATCTGAAAATACTTGGCAACATACCTTATCAGACCAAATATCATGAATCTGATACAGGCGGTGTTAGCTTATTGATAACTCAAGACCAACCGGTTGATTTATCTGTTGATGCTAATAATTTTCAACTTGATATATTGAGTAAATTTATTCCGCTAATATCAAACCTTCGCGGTAGCATAAACGGTAAGCTCAATATTTCAGGTAATGTTTCTCAACCACAATTAACCGGCGGACTATCAGTTAGCAATGCTGTCTTCAAATTCGATATGACAAAAATGGTTTATGGATTTGATGCCAATTTAAAATCGGAAGGACAAAAGCTGATACTGACAGATTCAAAACTGTACATTCCTGAGGATAAAGGAAAGTTCATCAATACTACCGGTTATATAGACTTAACCAATTTAAATCTGAACGATATTGATCTTGAAATGAACGGGACTGTTCAGTTGCTACAAAAGAAATACGGACCGACCGGATTCGGTATTTATGGTGATTTGTATGGTGGTAGCGGTAATCCGAAACTGAGAATTAAGGGTAATTCCGACAAAGTATTACTTTCCGGAAATCTTGTCCTTATAAATGGGAATGTAATCATGGATCCGCTTGGCGCAAGCGAACTATACGTTTACAAGTTGTTCGAAGATGATTTCGATTACTCAGTAAATATTGACACAGCATCTTATTCCGATTCAACATTTATAAACCTTATAAAATCTTTTACTGAAATCCCAGAAGATGACTTACACCAACTCGATCCGTTTACACGTTCTCTCATAGACACAAATTTATTGGCCGCCGAGGATGAAGCATCAAAGAGTAAATTTCAGGTTGATGTCAGGATTAATACTGAGCGTAATATATATCTTAACTTCATTGTCAACAAAATGGCAAAGAATGAATTCTACGGTAATGTAAACGCCGATGTAATAGTCAGGACTACGCAGGGTGATACGCTCTCAGCATACGGAATGGTAGAACTTGGGCAAAATTCAAAGTACAGATTCTATAAAAATTTTGATGCGACAGGTTCAATTGAATTTGACGGACCGGTAGCTGACCCTACGATGGATATAGAAGCACAATACAGGACCAGAACTTCTCAGGATGAATATGAGGTAATGATAAAAATTTCCGGGAGGCTATCGAAACTTGATCCACCGAAATTTATTGTTTATGAAAACGGTGCAAATATTAGCGGGGCAGATCCTTCCACCGTTGCAATGTCTATTATCCTGTTTGGTACACCACAGGTTTCAGGGTCTGAAAAAAATCAAATCCTGTCTTCTATCGGCGCCAATATCGGTACAATGTTCGTTTCAGATTATGTTTCAAGTCTGATTCAGGAGGTTTTGCCTTTTATCGTCAGTACAAATATCAACTACGTTGATTCCCGTTCAGGCAATGTGGCACAAAATACATCACTCGATGTAACTGCCGAATTTGGCGACGCAACTGTCAGGGTTGGTGGTCAGATATTCGACAATATAAACAACACGAATATTATCATTGAATATCCTTTAAACCGGTTACTCAATTTAAAGAACATTTCAAACAATCTCATCCTTCAAGTCGAACGAATTGTTGATCCATACAATTCGGGGTCAACTGCTTTAAATAATGCATCAAGAACAGGAGCGCTAATCTATTACCGAATTAAATTTTAAAGATAATCAGCGTTAAATCTAAAATACTTTCCTATCTGAGTAATTTCAATGGCGAGGTAAAATTTAATACTCTCGTTGGGAATTCCGGAATTAAGAAAAACCTTAAACCTGAGGCACGAAAAGCTCTTGCAGAACTTATCAAAGAAGGCTTAATAAGAAAAAACGGGAAATATTATAGTATCCAACCTCCAATGGATAATCTCCCGAAAAATAATATCACAAAAATGTCTCGAAAAAAAGTTCTGACAGAGAACTCGACAAAAGGCTTAAATGTAATTAAACATGTCTCAGGGAAGTTCGTAAATAAAGGCTACTACGGCATTGTAATTCCTGATTCGAAAGAAATCAGGAGGGATATAATAATTTATCCTGATGATATAAACGGCGCTGAGAATGGAGATAAGATATTCTGCGAGATTTTAAATCCGGGCGATATAGATTATCAGTTCAGCGACTTGAAAGGAAGAATAATAAATGTTTTCGGGAAAGCTGGAATTCCCGATGTTGAGGTACAATCAGTTATGGCAAAATACGGCTTAACCAAAGTTTTCCCGAATGCGGTTTTGAATGAAGTAAAAAATATCGTTGAGCAATTTGACCTTGAAGGCAGAGTTGATCTGAGAGAAAAATTAATTTTTACGATTGACCCGTTTGATGCGAAAGATTTCGATGATGCAATATCTCTTGAGAGCGATAAGAACGGGAATTACGTTGTCGGGGTTCATATCGCTGATGTGTCATTTTTTGTTCGCAAGAATTCAGCGCTTGACAATGAAGCATTCAGGCGTGGTACGAGTGTTTACCTCGTTGATCAGGTTGTGCCTATGCTACCTGAGATAATCTCAAATGATTTGTGCTCTCTAAAACCCGGTGTTGACCGGTTAACTTTTTCAGTATTCATAACTCTTAACGAAAAATGTGAAATAATTGATTTTAAATTTTCAAAGAGCGTTATAAACAGCAAGTACAGGTTTACGTACGAGGAAGTTCAGCAAATACTCGATTCAGGTAAAGGTGTGCATGAAGAAACTTTGAGGCAAATGTACAATATTTCCAAGGCTCTCACCGATGACAGAATTAATTCCGAAAGTCTTGATTTTGATTCAAAGGAAATCAAATTCGAACTCGATAGCAAAGGCAAGGTAAAGGAAATAAAGATTAAACCCCGATTAGACTCAATGCGTATGATTGAGGAGTTCATGTTACTTGCAAATAAATGCGCAACTCTTTATGTGAGTAATCGGCAAAGAGAAACCAACATGCGGCTTCCTTTTATTTACAGGGTGCACGATGACCCTGATCCCGATAAAATATCCGAGCTAAATAAGTTTATTGTTCAGTTTGGGTATAATTTGAATATAAGTGCCTCTAAACCTGGTAAGAAAAAGCTCAGAAAACTTTTACAATTGATTAAAGGAAAGCCTGAAGAATATATAATCAATGACCTCGCTATCAGAAGTATGGCTAAAGCTGTCTATCACGAAAAAAATACAGGACACTACGGACTGGGGTTTGATGATTATACTCACTTTACATCTCCAATCAGAAGATATCCCGATCTTGTAGTTCATCGGTTACTTGCTTATTACCTCTCGGAAAAACCAACTCAGATGCACAGAGATATTGTATATAATTTAAAAACCGTAAAAGAAATTTGTATTCATTCATCAAACAGGGAGCAAAATGCTATAGCAGCCGAAAGGGAGATAATAAAGATCAAGCAAATTGAATATATGAAAAACAAAATCGGAGGCGAATACGAAGCTGTAATTTCCGGAATTATTGATCGTGGGTTATTTGTGGAAATAATAGATATACTCGTTGAAGGATTAATACGATTTAAAGATATTGAAGGTGATTACTTTATATACGATGAAAAAAATCACTATGCGTACGGACGCAAAACTAAAAAGATATACAGGGCAGGTGACGTTGTGAACGTAAAGTTGATTTCAGTAAATATTGAAACACGGAAATTAGAATTTATGTTGGTTTAACCCGCCATTAATTTTTCAATTTCATCGGGTTCTTTAACAATACCTGCGGTAAGGTTCACACATCCTGATTTATTTATCAAAATATCATCCTCTATTCTGACACCTATACCTCTGAATTGTTTAGGAACGGTTTGATCATTTTTCATAAAATATAAACCTGGTTCAATAGTAATTACTTCACCTGCTATTAATTTATCGTAGTCAACATCAGAATATTTCACATGCGGCACAGCATCGTGCACATCTAACCCAAGCCCATGACCAAGCGAGTGCATTGTATATCGTTTAATCGAATTATTTTTTTTAATTACTCCTGCACGAAATAATTTATTCGCAATCAGACTTTCTGAAAAGGCGCTTAATTCTCTAAAATTAATTCCGGCTCGTGCTCTACTTATACATTCCTTGTTTGCGGTAAGTACGACATCGTAAATAAATCTTTGCGCTTTATTGAATCTACCACTAACCGGGAAAGTTCGCGTAACATCAGCATTGTACATATTAAATTCTGCACCGGAATCAATTACCATTAAATCACCGGCGGAAATTTTATCACCGTTAGTATCATAATGCAGATAGCAGGCATTATTTCCGGAGGCAACGATAGTACTATAAGCAATATCTGTCGCACCGTATGATCTATAAATTTTTTCCAGTTCAGCCTGAACCTGATATTCCATCATACCGGGTTTTATTATTTTCAGCAATCCTGAAAATCCTTTGGAGGTTATATCTATTGCTCTTTTAATCTGGTTAACTTCAAATTCATGTTTCACTTTCCTCATAGTCCCGATAATGAAATTGACATCACAAAATATATGACTAACGGAATGCAACCTAAGTTTATCAACAAATCCAAGCATGACTTCTCGCATTTCCGATCTTAGGTTAATAAGTTGGTCAATGTTAGTATAAAGATATCGGTATGTACGCAAATTAGTCGAGATAAATTTATCTAACAAATATATCGGCATTCCTGCTTCAACTCCGACATCCTTATTTACTTGCTCGAAGCTTGTTCGTTTACCTTCCCAACGCTCAGCGAAATCATCGCTCCCTTGAGTGAAAAGGATTTCAGACACCTTTTTCTTTCGATTCATGTAAGGAAAATCAACTGAAATATCTTCAGGAAGTATCACAAGAGCTGAATTTGGTTGGTTGAATCCCGTAAGGTAAAAAAAGTTTTTATTTTGCTTGAACCGGTGTGTTTCATCAAATGAACGTCTCTCAGGTGATGCGGAAAATATTATCGCGGCAGCATTTTTACCGATAGTTTTTCTGAATTTCATCCGTCTGGATTTATGAAATTCCTTGTTGATTCTATTTTGCATTAGTCATCAAATGTTTGTTTGTCTGCAGACCTGTCATCTATTTGAATCGGATAGTTTTTTGTAAAACAGGCGGTGCAATAATCAGTTTTTGTATCTGGATATGGAACGGCCTTGAGAAGATTTTCAACTGTTAGGTAGTCAAGCACATCAACGCCAAGATCTCTTCTGATTCCATCCACTTCGCCGTTATTTTTATTTGCTATCAATTCGTTTTCAGATGGAAAATCCATTCCATAATAACAAGGTGAAATTATTGGCGGAGATGTTATCTTCAAATGTATTTCCTTTGGATTTGCCTTTTTCACTAAATCAACCAAAAGTTTAGATGTCGTACCTCGTACAATGGAATCATCTACCATAACCACTTTCCTGTTTTCAAGAACTCCTCTGACAGTATTGAACTTTGTGCGAACTTTCAATTGCCGCTGATCCTGACCCGGCTGTATGAATGTCCTTCCGATGTAGTGGCTCCGGATTAATCCGATTTCGTGTTTAATATTTTTATTTGTTTTGACTGATTCATTGAAATACCCAAGTGTTGCGGTATTCGAAGAATCCGGAACATTTATTACAACAGTCTTTTTATCGTAAGCATCTCCGGTACTTTCCTTCTCCGGTGGTGGACTTTGATTGGAGAGATATTTTCCGAGGTTTCTTCTGACCTTATCCACTTTTTCACCGAAAATTGTACTGTCGGGTCTGGAAAAATAAATATATTCAAAAATACAGTGCTTATATTTTTCTACACTATCAAGATTCATAGACTTTGTTTCAGTACTGCCATCAGAGTTTTTTTTGAACATGATAACCTCACCCGGGTTTACATCTCGCAGATACTCTGCATTAATAATATCAAGTGCGGTTGTTTCCGATGCCACTATATACTGTCCGTCAAGCGTGCCTATGCAAAACGGTCTAACTCCATGTGGATCGCGAATTGCGAACAGTCTATCATCTGTCATAATACAAATTGAATAAGCGCCACGAACCTGACTGAACGCGTCAAGTATTCTATCCTCAACTTTATCGGCATTGCTTTTCGCAATAAGGTGTAAAATTATTTCACTATCAGTCGTTGTTTGAAAAAGTGTACCCTGGTTAACAAGCATTTCCCTTAAAGTTCTCGCATTTGTAAGGTTCCCGTTATGAGAGAGTGCGAGGTTACCGAATTTATAATTTACTTTGAAGGGCTGAATGTTGCTTTTATTTTCCGACGAACCGGTAGTTGAATATCTGTTATGACCGATTGCGATATCGCCTTTAAGAACCTCACTGAATATTGAATGTTTTTTAAAAACTTCAAGGACAAGGCCGTGCCCTTTATGAACGTTAAATCTGAATTTAGATTTATCAGGTAAATATTCTGAAGTAATAATTCCGGCAGCTTCCTGGCCGCGGTGCTGCAATGCATGCAAACCGTAATAAGTAAGTATAGCTGCATCCGGATGATTAAATACTCCGAACACTCCGCAATTTGACCTCGCGGATTTTGGAAGTTCTGTTCTTTGAGCAGGAATTAATTTTCGGATTTCCAAATTATATCACCCTAATGTGGTTTGTAAAAATCCACGCTCTATCACCAAGCCAGACTTCAACCCTGTAATTCCCTGGTTCATCAGTTTCCCAGACGGCTTTTTCGCTTTGAATTGAATGAACATCAATACCGTTTTTTATTAATTTTATCAATGCAACTTTTGGCAAGAGCACCTCAAACAATACTTTTGCTTCCACAGACTTTCTAAGTTCAATTACATCTCCCATAGTATAAATATTACCACCATACCTTGCATAAAATCTGAACCCTTTCGTTTCACCATGATAGTAATTTGCGATGTAACACCTGCCTTCGGCAAGGGCTTCAATAATTTGTCGTTTATCGTATTCAATAGTTTCATTCACTCCGGGATTAAGTTTAGATTTAAGGAGCACATTAGTCCGGATGGATTTAAATAGTACCTTGTATGGGAAGATTTCAGTTTCGTAAAGTCCCATAACATTAATTTTGTGTGCATGCGCATCAACTCCGCCGATACCGGTAACTTTCCTTTTCAGGTTTACTTCATCCCATTTCTTAATCGTTTCAATAGGCGGAGCGACAATTGATTTCAGCGGATGCAAAAACCTTTGAAGTTTATTTGTGCTGTTCAAACCTTCAATCCATTCGCTCATGTGGTTCCAGATTTCAATACCATTAAATTCTTCGCACTCCCATGCGATCCATGGATACGGTGGATGTTCGGGGAATTGGTCTCTTTTCTCGTGTGGGTGAGCAATGAATCCGATACCACCTGCATTCTTAACATCATTTACATAATGTATAGCAGATTTTGAATTACCATATTCTCCGTTTTGAAGTTTTTCATACTTCCCAACGATTTTATCTAACCCTAAAACAAGGTAATGATTCTTATTATCCAGGTCGTTAATTTCACACCCTACAATCAACATAGAATTACCATACCATTTTTCCAAGCCTTCCTCACGAGCTTTCATCGTATTGTGATCTGTAAGAATAAAGTAATCGAGACCAGTTGCAGATGCAGCAGTTGCAATTTCCTCTACGCTACCAGAACCGTCTGAGAAAGTAGAGTGCATGTGAATAGCACCAGTATATTCGTATAGCAATTTATTTAGTTTGTTTGATGCCCGAAAAAAATATTAACTAACCAAAGTAATGTTAAAATGACAAGCAATATAGTCCCGAATATTTTCCAATTTGTTATTACAATCTTTTGTCCGCTTAAAGCAAGCGCAACAACGGATGCGAAAGAAAACCCTGCAAGCGGGTAAAACACGACCGATGAAGGATTATAGTACAAGGCTCCGGACACGTCAAGATTAATCAGTGCTATTAGTGACCTCGACAATCCACAGAACGCACAAGGAATTCCGGTTAAGTTAAGCATCACACAAGCGCTATCCGGATGAGTAAATAAACCGGTATCGTTTAAAAAATATTTAATTAATTCAACAGACGGGTAAAGAAAATTCATAAAATTAATTAGCAAAAACGCAGCGGAAATTAAAAGAATATTTCTCGATTCACTCTTATTTGCCGGACAAACCTTAAACATTATCATTGTGTAAATTTTTCTTACCGACAATCAACGAATATGAAATCAAACTGCCGAACATACCAAACACGGGATAGATAATAAGATTAAGTACAAAGGTTACTATCGAGAGAGTTGGAGAAAATCCATATTTGTCAAACTCCATCGAAAATTTCTTTATAATTTCCTCAGCTTCGGGAGTAACGGGTATTCCCATTTCAGACAGCATCTTGGTCGTTTCAACCATCGGGTTCAGATCAGAAAACATTGCGGTTAGAATAGTGAATCCCGATACGATAACTCCGGACAGCAGGCCGGATAGTAGCCCGATGAAAACCGCATCCTTGTTCGTTATATTGACGTTAAATTTTACACATTCCTTATTATAATATACCACTCCGACATAACCGCCTATCATAATCCCGGCGCAACAAAGCAAATTAATAAAGTTCAGTAACGGTACAATTGAAATTGCAGACATGATAAACGCCCCTATAAATACTGGCAGCAATTTATTTGGATGTTGCACTGTCGGGATTTTGAGGTTTAAAAAAGAATTTCACTTCAAGAACAAAATTTATCAAACCGGGGATGATGTAAAAAGTCAGGACAAAACCGAGCAGACCACCTGAAATACTTCTTGTTAAAAACGAGTTGTTGTAAAGACCGGTAAGATCTGATACAGCATCGAAAAACATAATTCCGGCTACTGTAAACAATAACCAGAGTGGAGGCATTGTAGTATTATTCAGACGTTTCACAAAGGGATATATTATTGAGCCGGCAAAGAACGAGAGATATATCACCGTACACCTCGAACAAACTGCAAGCGAGTTACCTACTAATGCAAAAGAGCGCGCTTCTTCCTGGTGGCAAGTATTGGAAAATGCAGAATACATGAATAAAGATATGGTGGTATATATACCGCCCATCTTCAGGAAAACCGGTGCAAGGATTACTGCGGAATTCCAGATAAAAGCAATAATCAGAATTACGCAATAAACTTTAAGTGCCGTTTTTTTTTGTTCAGGATAATTGGAATTGCTCACAAGTTGTTAAGTTAATAATTCATATTTTTTTTTAAAGTATAAATCTAAATAAAGCTTTACAGGCAAAATCCTTTCAACCGGATTAAACTTAAAGTTTCTTGATTGATTTTTAATGAACGCTTTTGCATATTCGCAAAAATTAAAGGTGAAGTAAATTTTCAAGGCATTCATTCCAGAGATCAAATCTAATATATTTTAAAATTCAAATTTTTCGACCATGAAAATCAACATAACCTCACGCCATTTCAAAGCTACGAAAAAACTTCAGGATTACATTAAGTCAAAAATCGAAGACCTTTCCAAATACACGGACGATATTATGTACGCTGATGTAGTTCTGTCAATTGATAATGATTCAAAAGGTACAGATGATAAAAACGCAGAAATTGTACTGAAACTGAAAGACAAACTTTTTACATCTAAGGAGAAATCAAATCTGTTCGAAACCGCAGTTGATAAAACCATTTATAAACTTGACTCCCAAATTTATAAATACAAGGATAAATTGACTTCAAAAAAGAACATAAAAAGTAAATCTTCTTATAAAACAATATAAGTGAAAGATCAACTTCGGAATATTAAGGAGATTAGAAAAGAGTTCATTACCGTTGATTTTTTTTACAAGGAATGCATGAACCGGTTCAAAATCAAAAAAATCTCCGGTAAAGATATTCCGTCAAAGAAAGTAATCACCGACCAGGACATACACCGACCCGGTCTTGCACTTTCAGGTTATTTCGATTTATTTACTTACAAAAAAATTCAGATATTCGGTAACACCGAAATTGAATACCTGAGGAAAATTACGCGAGAAGATAGAATTAAAAATCTCAATAAATTTTTCTCATACGATGTACCTTGTATAATAATTACCGATAACAACGATGCCCCACCCGACTTGAAAGAGCTTGCGGATAAATTCAATGTACCACTATTTAAAACTTCATATCCGACAACAAAGTTTTCATATTTCATCAGCGATTTTCTCGATGACCAATTTTCATCGCAGATTGTATTGCACGGTTCGTTTGTTGATGTTTACGGTATAGGGTTACTTTTCTCGGGAAAATCCGGAATCGGTAAAAGTGAAATTGCACTTGACCTCATTGAACGCGGACACAGATTGGTCGCTGATGATGTTGTTGTCTTGTCCAAAAAAGCTGAAACTGTATTAATGGGTTCGGGAACGTCTCTTGTTGAACACTTCATGGAAATCCGCGGATTAGGCATTATTGACGTAAAATCAATTTTCGGTATCCGTTCAATTAGATATCAAAAGCGTGTGGAAGTAATTGTCGAACTTGAACTGTGGGATCAAAACAGAACATACGAACGTACGGGATTAGACCACAAGAATATCAAAATTCTTGACGTTGATATTGAATTTATAAAACTCCCGATATTCCCGGGAAAAAACATTACAGTAATAGTAGAGGTGATTGCTTTGAATTATCTCTGCAAACACTACGGCTACAATGCGGCTCAAGTTTTCAAGAAAAAGCTTAGTCGGAAAATTCACGAGAATAAATTGAAGGAAAAAGATCCGCGAAATATTGAACAAATTAACAGAACAATTGAATATTTCGAACATGATTTTGAGTAAACTTGCAAAATTGAAAATATCATTATACAAAATCTCAATTGTATTTCTGATTTCTCTAATCCTTGTCTCTTGCGGCAGAAAGAAACGAACTATTGAGCTAATTGAACGCGAGACAGCTGAAACCGAACTTATACCCATTGATACAAACGGCGCGGTCAAAGGTGACTGGGTAATTCAACAGGAAATGTCAGATGCTGAAAAACTTAATCCCATAGTTTCAAATGATGCCACGGCATCTGAAATTGCAAATTACATTTACGATACGCTCCTTGAGGATGACCGGGTTACCTACGAGTTAATTCCGGGAGTTGCAAGTGAACTCCCGGTTGTAAGTGACGATTTGCTTACTTACACATTCAACCTCAGAAAGGATGTTAAATTTTCTGACGGTAAACCACTGACCGGAAAAGATGTTATATTTACGGTGAAAGTAATTAAAAACCCGTTTACCGATGCGCAAGCGTTAAGGAATTATTTTTCAGATGTAGCTGACGTTTCGCTTGTAAATGGCGATCCATACATTGTTCAGTTTAAAATGTCAAAACCGTATTTCAGAGCACTATACAGTCTCGGTGGATTTGAGATTCTCCCTAAACACATTCTTGACCCGGAAAATTTAACCGATAAGTTCGACTTTGCAAAATTAAATCTCGCCGAAGAAACTTTTGCCAATGCTCAGGAAGATTTCGGCGATCTGCGCAAACACGCGGATTTCATGAACTCGCAGGAAGTGGCACGTGATCCGAAGTATGTAATTGGTTCAGGACCCTATAAACTCGAGGAGTGGATTACAGGGCAAAGAGTAGTGCTATCAAGAAATGAAAATTACTGGAACAAAAAATCCGAACCTGCTTATCCGGATAAACTTGTTTTTAAAACGATACAGGATCAAACCTCTGCAATCACGGCAGCCAAGAACGGCGAGATTGATATAATGAACGTCGTGAGAAATATTGATTTCGTTGAGAACCTGAAAAATCCGGAGCAATTCAATCTTGAAAAAGCAATTGTTGCCAGACCTGTATATCTTTATATAGCTTGGAACGCCAAGCGTCCGTTTTTCGCCGACCGTAAAGTCAGGATGGCACTGAGCCACTGCGTTGACCGCGAAACTATCATCAACAGAATTTTATATGGGCTTGCCGTTCCCATTCAGTCACACATTTATTATAAAAGCGAACTTCTGAATACGGATCTTGAATACATTCCCTACGATCTCGATAAAGCTAAGCAACTCCTGAATGAAGCCGGGTGGTCAGATACGGACGGTGATGGCGTTATTGATAAAATAATTGACGGTAAGAAAGTTGATTTCAGTTTTACATTCATGAACAATCAAAATCCCGAAAGGGGTTCTGTGCTTTTGGTGTTGGTAAATACTCTCAAGTACGTCGGGATAAAAGCTAACATTCAGGATTTCGAGTGGTCGGTTTTCCTTGATAAACAAGACCGTCACGAGTATGATGCTTGTATAGGCGGTTGGGTTTTATCGGCTTCCCCGCCGGACCCGTTTCAGATATTTCATTCATCACAATCCAGAGACGGAGGCAGTAATTACATCAGCTATGACAACCCGGAAAGTGACCGATTAATAGAGGAATACAGAATTACCGCAGATGAAAACAAACGCAGGGAACTTCTTATGCGATGGCAACGGGTTATCTATGACGATCAACCTTACACTTTCTTATGGTCGCCGGCAGGGAAATACGTTTATCAAAAAAGGTTCAGAAATGCACGTTGGTACGCTTACCCTTATCCCAATAAATCAAATGAATGGTGGGTACCAACGGCTGATCAAAAATATAAAAACTGAAAATGTTTCAATACGTCATTAAACGTGTACTGCTGTTTATTCCAACGCTCATTATTATTACGGTGATAACGTTTTTAGTTTGCCGGCTTGCACCCGGTGATCCGACTGAAATGAGGGTCGGGCAAACTTCCGAAGGAATTGCTGCCGAAACATTGATTAATCAACAGGCGAAAGATTATTACAAGAAAAAGTTCGGATTGGACAAACCAATTTACCAGCAATACCTTATCTGGATGAAGAATATGATTTTTGAAGGTGATTTCGGGAATTCATTCAAGGACGACAGGCCGGTAATTGATAAAATCATGGAGAGACTCCCTATTACAATTACTATTCAACTTGCCTCAATATTTCTAATTTACATTATAGCAATTCCAATCGGAATTTACAGTGCGGTCAAGCAGTATTCCTTCTGGGATAAGACATCCACAGTTATCCTGTTTGTACTTTATTCCCTACCTTCGTTCTGGGTGGCGACACTTGCAATTATTTTTCTATGCAACGTTGAATATTTAAAAATCTTCCCTGCTTCAGGGATTGAGTCAATTACTCATGAAAGCATGACGTTCATAGGTAAATTATGGGATCGGATATGGCACCTGATGTTACCGGTTATCGTTCTTAGTCTCGGCAGTTTCGCATTCCTTTCTAAACAAATGAGAAGCGCAATGCTTGAAACTATAAGACAGGATTACATCAGAACCGCAAAAGCCAAAGGTCTTGAGAACAAAACTGTTATTTATAAACATGCGTTGAGGAATTCACTTATCCCGATTATTACATTGCTCGCTTCAATATTTCCGGCAATGGTCGGTGGTAGCTTTATCATCGAACAGATTTTTTCAATTCCCGGAATCGGGCAACTTGGTATTCAGGGTATCTTCGACAGAGATTATCCGCTCATTATGGCGCTGTTGGTTTTATCAAGTGTACTGACAATTGTGGGAGTCTTGGTTGCAGATCTGCTCTACGCTGTAGTCGATCCGAGAATTGCTTACACAAAAAAACAATGATATTACAATGAGTACAGTCACGAAAGAACCCGAACAAAAGAATTCCGAATCAACTCCTGAAAATAAAGTGCAGGAGTTAGAGAGCTATTCATCGCTCGTAAAAAAGCAATTTAAGAAAAATATACTTGCTGTAATTTCAGTTTACATTGTAATATTTTTGATTTTGGTAGCAATCTTTGCGGACTTTCTGGCTTATGAAAAACCTTTGTATGTGAAGTATCAGGGTGAATCTCATTTTCCGGTAATTAAAGATTACATGGTTTCGATGGGGTTAACCAAATGGAGCCCTCCGGAATTGACATATATAAACTGGAAAACGTTAGATGATGAGAATAAACTTGATGCGGTTGTATGGGCGCCGGTTCCTTACGGACCATCAGAAGTTGATTTGCTTACTGGACTATCTAAACCTGCAGGTGATCATTACCTTGGTACCGACCAGGTTGGAAGAGATTTATTATCAGGCCTCATACACGGATCGAGAATATCTCTTTCTGTAGGATTTGTTGCAGCCGGAATTTCTGTCCTGATTGGTATTACACTCGGATCACTTGCAGGATTCTTCGGCGGTAAAGTTGATATCATCATATCGAGATTAATAGAGATTATGATGAACTTCCCGGTGTTCTTCCTTATAATTGTCATAGTTGCAATTTATGGTTCAAGTATTTGGTATGTAATGCTTGCGATCGGGCTTACGACATGGACTGTTGAAGCCCGGCTCATTCGAGGTGAAATCCTGAAAGTGCGGAATATGGAATATATTACCGCTGCTACTTCGCTCGGTATACCAAACTGGAAAATTGTATTCCGACATGTACTGCCTAACTCTGTTGCACCGGTTCTCGTTTCGGGGGCATTTGCAATAGCAGGTGCAATAATTTACGAAGCTGCACTCAGTTTTTTCGGGCTCGGGGTCAGCGCAACAACGGTAACCTGGGGATCGTTGTTGAATGCAAGCAGAGCTGCCTCTAATGCCTGGTGGTTAGCGATATTCCCAGGGTTGGCAATTTTTATTTCTGTCGTCTCTTATAACCTTATCGGTGAAGGCTTGCGCGACGCGCTCGATCCGAGGTTAAGAGATTAATTGGTCTAAAAAATCTAAACTAAATTTAGGAGGACAATTTAAAATGGTCTGGACTCTTGAGCTTGCATCTTATTTGGATGATGCTCCTTGGCCTGCAAACAAAGCGGAGCTAATTGACTATGCTACCAGAACCGGTGCGCCCGCTGAAGTAATTGAAAACTTAGAAGAACTTGAGGATAGCGATGAACCTTACGAAAGCATTGAGGAAATCTGGCTTGACTATCCAACGGATGAAGACTTTTTTTATGATGAAGAAGACAAGGACTTCTAATCAAAATTCCGTACCATTCTCCCCCCGCTGCTCTTCCTTTAGATTAGCGGGGTTTTATTTATTATAATGAAATTTTTCTTTAAATATTTCTTTACTTTCATATTCATTTTCTATAATTACGTTTCAGGCTTCTCTCAACCTGAGTTATTAACTACTGACGCTTCACTAACTATCAGCAATGTAGTTTATTCGTTCAATGATGGTAACGAATTCGGGGAAGAACAGATTAGCACGATCACTAAGCTGAAATCGGGTGATATTTTCTCTGAGAATGAATTTAACCTGGATATGATGAGAATAAGGCGATTTTATTTCGATCACGGTTATTTCGATTGTATCGTGGATACCAGTACAATATTAAACGATCAAGGGAATGAGATTACGGTTAATTATTACATTCATCAGAATACTCCGTACAAAATAAACTCCATTGAATTTACCGGGCTTGATAAGATCCCCGAAAATTTATCAGCGCAAATTTTCAATCACTCCGACCGTTTAATTTCTTTGCAGTCTGTTTACGTAAAACAAAATTTAGAGGCAGAAATTCTGAGGATAGTAAAGATACTGAACAATAACGGATATGTATTTGCCATACGTGAATCAGTAAACATTGAAAAGAATCTGTCAGAAGATCCGGTTTTAAAAAACACACTTAATATCAAAGTTGCTTTCCAAACTGGTGAACAATATTATTTCGGATTTACGACAATTAGGATTGAGAATAATAAATACGGGATATCTGAAGAAGATTTCAGGCGCGAGCTCCAGTTTCATGAAGGAGAATTATATAACAAGAAAAAAATTTTAGACTCTGAATCTCGGATAGCATCTATATCTTTAATAAGCACAAATTCACTTACAATTGATAAAATTGATAGCGCTAGAAACATTATAGACTATGTATTGAATTTGACTTTAAGGAATAAATATCAAATCGTTCCCGAGATTGTCGGATATTCAATTCAATGCAAGTTTTACGGTGGCATTGGATTGTCATATTTAGACAATTATTTCTTCAATACAAACCGTACATTCAATTCCCGGATACGTGCTTTGTTTAATTCATTTGAAGATATCCGTGTTGAATTTATTTCTCAGGTCTCTCAACCATACCTTTTTAACAATGAACGTCTTACAGGAAATCTCGGACTGAGTTTCGATTACTGGAAAGAACCGGAATTTCAGGTTCAGCAATACAAAACAAAACTCGGCGTTGCTTACGACCTTCCGGAATATACTTTCATTAATAAAGTTTTCATGAACTGGACTTTAGAATATAATGACCTGCAGTTCAATTTTTCAGGTGGTAATACTGCTTCCGAATTATCATTCAATTATTTTAATTCCAGAATTGGCTCTGATTTTTTGCACGATAACACTAATAACCTTTCATTTCCCTCGACTGGATATTTCCAATCATTTAGCATTGAAGAGACGGGACTGATCGGGTCTTTGTTAAGAAACATTTTCCAACTTAATACCTTCAAATTCCTAAAACTGACTACACTGAACAAATTTTATGTTAATATATTTGAAAAAAATAATTCTCCTTCAGTGCTTGGGATGAAGTTGCTCGTAGGGAACATATTTCCATACGGTGATAATGTATTTATTATAAATGGAATTTCAGTTCCTGCCGAAAATGTCCCCACGGATGACAAGTTCACCGGAGGCGGAGCAAACTCTAACCGTGGTTGGAGGTCACGAACTTTGGGAATTTTATCCAATCCCGAGCTCGGCGGAAATTTTTCGTTTGAAGGAAGTATTGAGCACAGAACTCGACCGTTCCTGGATTCTGATAATTTCATTTTAAAGGATTTTGGATTCGTAACTTTTTTTGATTTCGGAAATGTTTGGAGCGATGCGAATAAATTCAGGTTAAACGAAATTGCTCTCTCTGTTGGTGGCGGATTAAGATATTATACAGTGGTTGGCGCTGTGAGGCTCGACTTAGGATTTAAGTTATACGATCCTCGCCCAGGTCACGTTGGTGTTACAAACTGGATTTGGCAAGACGGCGCAAATTTCAAAGATAAATATTCAATTCATATTGCGCTCGGAAATTCTTTCTGATTATGTGGGATCATATAATAGGACAAAATAGGCAGAAGCATATTTTAAAGGAGATTTTCCGGAACGGAAAAATTGCGCACGCCTATTTGTTTTATGGAATAGAAGGTATTGGGAAAGATGCTGCCGCAATTGAATTTGGTAAATTATTGAACTGTGAAAACCCCGTGAAACAGAACCCTTGTGATCAATGCAAAAGCTGCCTTCAGTTCAAAAGTTTTAATTCACCATACCTTTCGATAATTACAGCTTTGCCTTCGCTTAAAGATGAATCCTCCGATTTCGATCAGCCAACTGTGAAGACAAAAAAAACTGATCCATTAACTGATGCGTTGACAGCGGAATTGGCAGAGAAATCCAGAAATCCATATCACAGAATAAGTATCCCGAAGGCGAACAATATACTCATTGACAGCATTAGAAAGATGAAAAATGATGCTTACCTTACTGGCGCGACCGGAAAGAGAAAAGTGTTTGTAATCTCCGAAGCGGATAAAATGAACCCACAGGCATCAAACGCGTTTCTTAAAGTGCTTGAAGAACCACCGAAGAACTCAATTTTCATTTTAACCACATCTCGGCCAGACTCAATCCTGCCGACGATTTCAGGGAGGTGTCAGAAAATTCGATTCGATAACCTCTCAACTGCGGAAATTGATTCATATATAACCCGACTAAATCCCGTACTTTCGAAATCAGACAGGGAAATAATTTCTCGCCTTTCTGAGGGAAGTATTTTAAGGTGCAACGAAATACTGAATAACGATATTCCGAAATTAAAGAACTCTGTTGTTAGCTGTTTGTTGCATCTTCTGAAAGGTGAATATAACAGTTTAGGAAATGAGGTCAATGTGCTAATCGCCTCAAAGGATAAAGCTACCATCCGTTCTTTTTTAATGTTATTAAATATCTGGTTCAGAGATGTTGCGCTTGTCAAATCGGGTTTAACAAGAGGTTTTATGTTTCAGGATATTGAAAAAAGAATAATCAATTTCTCAACAAACTTTGAATTGAACACTTACAGGATTATCAGAATAATTGAAGATGCATCTGCTGAACTCGATAATAACGTAAACCCTGAATTGTTATTGTTCAAACTTTTTTATTCAATAAAAATTGAACTAAAGCGAAAATCAAAAATGTAAAGCATCGGCTAACAAATACTCCTGTTTAAATTCAGGTTGGGTTCAAAACGTATAATTTATTTTCAAAATCTGATAAACACATTTTCAATTTCCCATCGCTCTCTGATATTTAAAATCTCGTGATAAAAAAAGAATGGTTCTGATAATTCAAACGGGAAATAGCTACCTTTATTGAACCTGCCGTTACCGTCAACATCAATAAAGCTGAAAAGCCGGTACTTCCCTTCCGGGACAAGATCAAACCTGAAACGTCCGCTATATTCCGGGTTTTCCGTGATTGTAAATAATCCCTCTGTCGTTGGCATCAATCTTATAACGACTCTATGTTGAAACTCAGTTTTGTTCGTAACGCTTCCTTCAACTACTCCAGCATTATCCCTTTCGATAACGGAGAAGTTAATTGTATCAGCAGTTTCCTTAGTAATAAATGTTAATTTACCTTTCTGACCCGGTTCGAACTTTTGCACCGGGAAAATCTGAATGACTGAATCAGAAACCGGATTGAATACTAATTTGCTTTCGACTGTTTCACCATTTAAAAACAACTTCAAATCCGAACGCAATTGATCAAAAGGTAATTTCTTATTTTTTATATATGAATTGAAAATTATTCCGACCGGTAAATTCTCAGCGCTATTTTTGATGTTAATGTACAATCCTGTAGTCCCAACGGGGAACAATGTTTTAAGATATGAAACAGAATTCAATTCATCTTCAACTTCGAAGAAATTAAAGTCAACTCCTGCAATTGATGAATCTTCATTTACAAAAGTTTTCTTAAAAGAAACTGAAACTTTATCGAGGTTTTCATTAAAAATGAAATTGTTGTTTTCATCAATTACTGAAATCACTCTGTAATCTCCACCGGGGATATTTGATAAATTATAATTTCCATCACTACCCGGGATTGCGATAAAGTCCGGTTTAAGTCCGTCGGGATTAAAATTTTCTGATTTGTATTCAGTCAGATAAGCAAAGATTTTTATTTTGTTAAGAGTTGGAGCATAAATCGTACCTGATACTGAGGATTTATCAAGTTTTTCACCTGTTGAAAATGCAAACTGAAATGGCATATCCATGTGATTACCCGCAATCCGATCTTTAACGCCGGTGCCGACAACAATTGTGTAGGTTCTATCCGGCAATAAATTCCCCGGGTATGTAAATGTAACTTCATTCCCGTCCCATTCAAATTCGGGCTTTGTATCTGTATCAGGTGTGATTAAAATGGATTCCTGAACGCTTCTTTTATCAACGTCTTCATCAAAACGGATTATAATTTTATTGCCATGGAACGAAGTCGTATTTGGTAAGGGCGATACTTCAAGTACTACGGGACCTTTAGTATCCTCCGGTCCACCGGGTGGTGGCAACTGATTAGCACAACCCGACACGATAATCAAAAATGTTATTAAAAATCTTTTCACAAAATATCTTGCTTTGATTCCTTATTGCCTTTAACAAGTCCAAACTTTAACTCAACCGTGGTACCGGAACCGAGTTTGCTGTCAAATGTTATTGAAGCTTTCATATCATCCAAGGCCTTTTTAGTAATAGTTAACCCTAATCCCATTCCGGTAGTCTTTGTAGAGAAGTTAGGTTCGAATAAATTATTTAAAATTTCTTCGCTCATACCACATCCATTATCTTTAATTATAACGGTTGCCAAATTATTGCTCCCGAATGAGCGCACTTTAATTACACCGTTGCTCCCTCCAAACGATTGAAAGGAATTCTTAATTAAATTCTGAAATACCCTGTTTAACTCTTGCTTATCGGCTATGATGTAAAGCGGCAAACTGCTAAAATCAATTTCAAACTTTACATTTTCATCCGCCGAGTAAAGCGAAATTACCTCACTCAAAACTTCATTCACGTTGAGCACTTCGTAATTTTTCGACGGTAGTTTTGCAAAGTTGGAAAATTCAGTTGCGATTTTACTGAGCTTGTCAATTTCGTTTGATATAAGCTTTTCGGTTTTCTTCAGGACAGATTCAAAGTTTGAAATCCCGTTTTTATTGTAAACGTCAACAAGGTGTTGAATAGAAAGCTTAATCGGAGTGAGTGGATTTTTTATTTCATGAGCTACCCTTCGTGCGATATCTCTCCATGCTGCTTCCCTTTCAGCTTTTTTCAGTTCGGTTCTGGAACGATCCAACTCCTGTGTCATTTTATTAAATGACTTTATAAGATCACCAATCTCGTCATTTTTTTCAAGACTTATGACGCTCGGATTCCCACCACGTGAAAGTTTTTCCGTTGCACGCTTCAGTTCTAAAATCGGCAACGACATCCTTGTACTGAAATAACTAACCAGAATAAGCAGACCGATTATTGTCAAAATATAAATACCAAGAATAAAAGTTAGCGTCTTAGTCAGCTCTTCATTGATTTCATTTTGTTTATACACAAGTTGAGATGAAACAATTCCTGCCATCTTTCCGCTTGCATCGTAATACGGTTCGTAACCGACGAGATATGAGAGCGTTCCGATATCCTGTGTTTTAATGAACAACTCCCTTCGCTGGTGGACAATATTGTAATAAGCTTCTTCATCCAACCGGGAATCAAGTAAATCTGATTTATACAACTCCTCATTCGTTGTAGCAACAAGTTTCGACTTTATATATAGGTTAAAATTTTTATCCGCGTTTCCGAAAATCCCGGATAGTTTTGTAAAGAACAGTTCGTCATTGTTCTGAAATTCAGGTTCTGTTTGTTCCGTCAGTTTAACTGTCTGATTGATAAAGTTCAAATCAGAGACCATCTGATTTTTGAGTGATTCTTCATTTTTTTCCAGTATAAAAGTTCTGGTATATATGGCAAGAACTATAATCGGGATAACGGAAACGGCGAGATATGAAAAAAATAACTTTTCCCTGAAATTAAATTTAATCGTCCGAAGTTTTGGAAGATTGCTTATTACAAGTATAGAAATGGAGAATACGTACAGCGATACTGAGAATAAAATAAATTTGAGAAAATAAAACATTGCGAGCTGAACGTCATCGCGCTTCAAACTAACGGTGTATATGGTTTCCACTTTCTGACCGTTGTCATCAACTGATTCATTCAATACGTAAAATATCCGGTATTTTTCGTCATCGAAATTTTCAATTCGCCATCCGGTTTTATCATTGCTGTACCTTACCTGCTCCCTGAATCTGTCAAGCGAAACCGATGCAATTTTCGCAAGATCCGGATCATTCGAACTGACAACCTGACCATTAACATACTCAGTAATAACCGGTCGGGATATTAACTTATCGAGCAAATTATCCCTCGTTTGGGTTTTAAATATATCGAACTTTGTAGGTTCAAGGAAATTCTTGGTTTCGTACTGAACTGTGAGCAACAAATAACCAATCTTACTTTCAAAGATAGTGTTCCGAAGTTTTAACTTTTCCATCGGGGCAATTCCTACGAAATAATTCTCATCATCATTTTTAAGGATAGCAATATTTCCGAAAATAAACGGAGCATTTTCGCCACTGGTATTAATTTCGTCCTCCCAATAATCTGACTTTGCAGTAGTATCAGATTCCGACGGATTGAATAATACTTCCTTCAAACCAATTTGATAACCTTTAGACAGAAGATTTTGTTTTAGAAAATTAATCACACTATCTTTGTTAAGCAGATTTTCCTCAAAATTGAAATCACTGAAAGACTGAAAATTCGTATCAAGTACCATCACCGACACGAGGTAATTTTCCGAACTTAGTTTACTTTCTGCCCAGAGGTAAAATGCAAGCCGGTCTTGCTTTTCAAGATCAATGAAAAAACTCTCCGCATCCGGTGTATTAACGAGGTTTGACAGCTCATCAACTAATATAAAGTTTATCCTCTCGTCTTCATTTTCTGAAATTTTCTGACCTATTAACCGAACGTAACTCGTCTCCTGCGATATAATTTTCTGTAGTAGAATCGTTGGCGTAACAATAATGCAAATTAAAAACAGAAATGAAAAATTCTTCAACGATAAAAACTTCAAATTATTTGCAACCGGATCTAACCGCAAATATATGAACGCGAAAATAAAGACAAGTGTGATAATTAATAGCCTCTGCATGTAATCAATTCCAGTTTTCGAAAACAGAGGTTCTAAGAACTGATTAAAGCTAAGGTAGGTAATGAAAAAAATAAAAATCAGATTTCTTTTGAAACCCCGCTTCCTGAAAACTTTTCTGCATAGATTTATATTGAATATTATTAGCGCTGATATCAGTACAAGCAAGGTAAATGTAATAATCAGAACGACCGACTGAATAACAAACAACTGGGAGCTTGGTATTATTCTGAGTTTCTCGAGATAATTAATATTTGAATCGAAAATTATACTTTGAATTACCGTACCATACAGGTCAATCAGAAACAATGCGGCAATAGTAATGATCAGGCTCACTATCACCAATTTTATCGCATTCATTTTTAAAAGAACTTTTAAACAGATGCGGGATTTCTTTATCAAGGTAAGGGAAAGGTAAACGGCAAAGAACAATACAAACAATGTTGTAATCAGAAGTTCACCTAACGATCTGACCACACCCCAACCGAATGTAGAGGCAAAATAAACAGGTGAAAACAACTCCGAATTAATTGTGTCAGTCGGAAACCCTATCTGTAACCAAGTGAACCGCAACAGCAAAAGAAAAACTGCCAATAAAGAAATTTTAAAAAATGAATTTGGAAATATATTGAGGAGCTTAGTTACAATGTAAACTAATATTATGCTAAAAATTGCGTAAAGAATTGAGATGATCCTTGTTTCAAGCAAGCTGATATCCTGCAGGTACTGAAACTTGTTAATTTTCTCAAGTAGCAAAACGCAGAGTAAGCTTCCATTCAATCCGAAGATGTCAATACTGGTTTTGTTGGTTAACTTGTTGGAATCGATAAATACCTTATGAGTAATTGAGTTTGCAGGATAAATTTCACACGAGGTTGAGGTAATTTTATTGATTTCTTCTGTAAAACCTTTATCGCGGAAAAACTTTGATTTTATTCTCGAGTTAATGTCTGCGAGTTCAGCAGCGACGACAACACCGATAATCTGATTTGTACCCTGATCTTTAATAGGAAGATAAGCTAACAGAAATGTATTAAATCCCATTTCTTTTAAAACTGAAATGGTATCACCGTTCAAGGATTGTTGAAGCAAATAATATTCGTACGGTATATCCCGCCCTCTGAATCCGAGAGACTCCAGGCGCCTGTTCATTACTTCAATCGATCTGGAAGACGGAATTTCTTTACTGAGCAAATAGTTTAAAAGCTCATTTGATTCATCTCTAACGATTAGATCAATTACCGTTTTATCGTTTGCATACGAATAGCCGAAGTTGATGAGATCATTGATTTTCAGGTCGAAGTAATTAACGACCTTCAATCTGTTTTCATCTGTTTTTTCAAGTGAAATTGAATTCCAGTTCTCATCTGCGTTCGCGACCACGAAATTTCCAACAATTTTCACTACAATAATCCACAACAAAATAAAGAAAGCGATTAAAACGAAAATCTTTAACCGCTTTCTGAAAATTGTCTGAAAATTGTTTTTGTCTATCAGCGCCATTTCATATATCAGGTTTAACTCAATATAAATTAATCTGATCTATGAGCCACTTCTCATTTTTATAGCGGAGTGAAACAGAAAATGTGAGTTCAATGTTGCCCGCTCCTTTATTGTATCTGTAAGATCCGATAGCGAATGCATATTTAACATTTCTATGAGATCTGTAGTAACGCACACGGTTCACGGGAAAGTAATTCAAAAAATCCAGAATTAATAATCCAGCCTGATTGGAACTGTAATACCCTTTTTCAACTGAAATCAGATTCAAATATACTTCGGAATCAAAATACAAGTTAATGAAATTAATATTGCTGTTTGAAAATCCTTTTGCTATATCTTCAAATGCCCGTTTGCACAGAAAATATTTTATACGCGTCTGCTCATTCCGGTATTTTTTATCTGGCCACCAGCTATCCTGCGCATAAGTTTCTTTTGGTAAGAAAAAATAAAAAAGCAGGATTAAGAAAATCGTAAAATAAAGAGAAAATTTCATAATTGACTGGAAATAAGTTAAACAAAAAGTATTCATATTTCAATTTAGATTATTCAAGTTTTAGTGATGCTTAAACCTGATATCCACATTTCAAAAATCTGAAGTTTGTATTCCATTGTAAAATTTTATTAAAAATTGTATGTTGACTGCCTTACCGGAGTAGCTCAGCTGGTTAGAGCGTCGGAATCATAATCCGTAGGTCGGGGGTTCAAGTCCCTCCTCCGGTACACATTAAGTTCTTCTCCAAACTTCACATATCAATCCCCTGATATAGATGGTTGCATTTTTTCCGGCCAACTTTCAAAGTTTCCAAATTTATTCATCACTTTGAAATGCTTGGTTATTTCTTTCCACAAACTCTGTTGATTCAATTAGGAATCTGCTAATACATAAATTCTAATGTAAGTACTGAATTGTTTATATAACGTTTTCTAATTAAATTTATTTCCGTATGCAAAAATCTTTACTACATCCTCTTCCGGATTTTATTTCATTCCGATTTCGTTCAAAATCAAAAACAAATTCACTCACGAAACAACATTTACTAAAAGGAGGCTACAATGGGATGGTTCATTAAGTTTATTGATTCATCCATCGGCAAAAAGATTGTAATGGCTCTCACAGGGTTATTCCTATCAATATTTTTAATTGCACACTTAGCGGGAAATTTACTTTTACTTGCGGGCGACGGTGGGGTTAAATTTGAGGAGTATGCAAACTTCATGGCAGAATCAGGAAATATTCCGGTCAGGATAGTGGAAATAGCGTTGTTCATTTTGCTTATCTATCACATAATAAACGGAATTCGAATTACATCCATAAATCGCAAAGCAAGAAACATTAAATATAAAAAAGTAGACGCATCTGCAAACAGCACTTTCTTTTCGCGGTTTATGATTCAAAGCGGTGGAATCATTTTCATTTTTCTCGTAATTCATCTGCGGTCATTTTTCTTTCCTTACAGGTTTTCGCACCCTGAGATAACAATGTATGAAGCAGTAAAAACTGCTTTTGAGAATCCTTTGTATTCGGGATTTTACGTTTTTGCAATGGTGTTGCTCGCGTTTCATCTTAATCACGGTGTCCAAAGTGCTTTTCAAACGCTCGGATTATACGATAAGAAGATTACCCCGATAATAAAAAAAACAGGAACCGCGTTTGCAATTATAATTTGTTTAGCTTTTGCAATTATACCGTTATATTTTTTAATGGGGATGGGAGAATAATAACATGGAACTTAATGCAAAAATACCACAAGGAGATTTAAAAGATAAGTGGTCATACTATAAAGGTAATGTTAAGCTTGTTAACCCTGCCAATAAACGGAAATACAACTTGATTGTAGTTGGTACCGGACTTGCGGGGGCATCTGCTGCCGCATCATTGGCAGAACTCGGTTACAATGTAAAATCATTTTGTTTTCAGGACAGCCCTCGCCGCGCTCACTCTATCGCCGCGCAGGGTGGAATCAACGCAGCCAAGAATTATCAGAATGACGGCGACAGCGTGTGGAGATTATTTTACGACACAATAAAGGGTGGAGATTACCGCGCCAGAGAAGCCAATGTTCACCGTCTCGCGGAATTATCTGTCAACATAATTGACCAGTGTGTTGCTCAGGGGGTTCCCTTTGCGAGAGAATACGGCGGTTTGCTTGATAACAGGTCGTTTGGAGGAGCTCAGGTTTCCCGCACATTTTATGCACGTGGTCAGACTGGTCAACAGCTTTTACTCGGAGCTTATTCTGCATTAATGCGGCAGGTAGGGTTAGGTAAAGTAAAACTATTCCCTCGATACGAAATGCTCGACCTCGTTGTAGTTGACGGCAGGGCAAGAGGTATTATAACACGAAACCTAATTACCGGTGCAGTTGAGAGACATGCCGCTGATGCAGTCATACTGGCAACCGGAGGTTACGGTAATTTATTCTATCTGTCAACCAATGCAAAGGGTTCAAACGTTACCGCAAGTTGGCGTTCATACAAACGGGGAGCTCTGTTTGCTAATCCTTGTTTCACGCAAATTCACCCTACATGCATCCCCGTTAAAGGTGACTATCAATCAAAATTAACACTGATGAGTGAGAGCCTCCGTAATGATGGCAGGGTTTGGGTTCCAAAGAGAAAAGGTGATACAAGAAAGCCAATGGATATCCCGGAAAACGAACGGGATTACTATCTCGAACGAAAATATCCGTCTTTCGGCAACCTCGTTCCCAGGGATGTAGCATCAAGAAATGCAAAAGAAGTTGTAGACGAAGGGCGCGGTGTTGGTGAATCAGGATTCGCAGTGTACCTTGATTTTGCTGACGCGATTAAACGACTCGGAGTAGATGAAATCAAAATGAGATACGGTAACCTCTTCGATATGTATTATCAGATTACAGACGAAGATCCGTATAAAGTGCCGATGCGAATTTATCCTGCCGTACACTATACAATGGGTGGTTTGTGGGTAGATTATGAACTCATGACAACTATTCCCGGTCTTTACGCACTGGGGGAATGTAATTTTTCCGATCACGGAGCAAATAGACTCGGGGCAAGCGCCCTCATGCAAGGACTTGCAGACGGTTACTTTGTTATACCTTATACAATCGGAAACTACCTCGCAGATCACAGACCGGATGGCTTAGATATTAACGCTCAGGAGTTTGAAACAGTTGAAAAGGAAGTAAACGACAGAGTCGGGAAATTGCTCTCTGTGAACGGTTCCAGAACTGTTGACGATTTTCACCGAAATCTTGGTCAAATAATGTGGGAATACGTCGGAATGTCAAGAAACGAGGGCGGGCTTAAAAAAGCTATAAAACTTATCAGTGAATTAAGGGATGAATTCTGGAAAGATGTAAAGGTTCTCGGGAGGAATGAAGAACTTAATCAATCGCTTGAGAAAGCGGGCAGAGTCGCGGATTTCCTGGAACTCGGTGAACTTGTTGCGAGGGGCGCATTAAACAGAAATGAATCCTGTGGCGGTCATTTCAGAGCTGAATATCAAACGCAGGAAAACGAAGCGTTGCGTGATGATGAAAACTATTGTTATGTTGCCGCATGGCAATTTAAAGGCGATGACCAGCTGCCTGAACTTCATAAAGAAAATTTGAAATTTGAATTTGTAACACCATCACAAAGGAGCTATAAATAATGTCGAATGGAAAAAAAATGAATCTTAGCCTTAAAATCTGGCGACAAGCAGATAAAAATTCTGCAGGTGAATTCAAGGATTATACTGTGAACAATGTATCACCCGATATGTCCTTCCTAGAAATGCTAGATGTACTGAACGAGGAACTGATAATAAAAGGAGAGGAACCGGTTGCATTCGACCACGATTGCCGGGAGGGAATTTGCGGAAGTTGCAGCCTGTACATCAACGGAAGACCTCATGGTCCTAAACGTGGCGTTACTGCATGCCAGCTCCACATGCGCAGTTTTCATGACGGACAATCAATTGTCATTGAACCGTGGCGCGCTAATGCTTTCCCGGTAGTTAAAGATCTCATAGTGGATCGTAGCGCATTCGACAGAATAATTACTGCAGGTGGATTTGTTTCGGTTAATTCCGGTGGTGCTGCAGATGCAAATTCAATTCTGATTTCAAAAGATGATGTGGAATACGCACTCGACGCATCGCAGTGCATTGGTTGTGGCGCTTGCGTTGCCGTTTGTAAAAATTCATCCGCATCGTTATTCGTCGGCGCTAAAATAGCTCACCTCTCGCGCCTCCCACAAGGCTCACCGGAACGTCACAAGCGGGCAATAAATATGATTAAGCAAATGGATAAGGAGGGATTTGGTTCTTGCACGAATACAGAAGCCTGCGCCGCTGAATGTCCAAAAGAAATTTCAATGGACGTTATCGTTACCATGCGGAAAGAGTACATGAAAGCCATTAAAGAAATGGAGTAATTCCTTCATTTTCCGCGAAACTTTTTTAACCCTCATCGCGAATATTATAATTGTTTCAGAAAAGTATTTTCATTAGTTTTGGAAACTTAAAACACGATAATAGTTTCCTGTGAGTGGCGATAAATATAGAATAAAGATTTTGAATTACTCCCGTCAGAAATTCTTCAGGCAAGGTTTTTACAAGACTTCAATGGATGAAATCTCGTCTGAGTTGCGAATCAGCAAAAAAACAATTTACAAATTTTTTGATACCAAGGAAGACCTGGTAAGTCAAATTATCAATGACTCTTTAGAGAACGATGAAATTATATTAGATGAAATTATAAATTCGGGAGATAATGTCATTATTAAGTTTATCCGAATAATGAGCTATCTCCAAATGAGATTTTCCGAGCTATCAGAATACTGGCTTCGGGATCTCCAGATTCATATACCAAAAAAATGGGAAGCACTAGATGAATTCCGCGTCATTAAGGTAAATTCTGTAATGAAAAAATTAATTGAACAGGGCAAACGCGAGAAGTCAATTAAAAATCTTGATAGTTCGCTCATTATTGAGATTACAATTTCTTCCATGAGAATGATTCTAAGAAATGATTTCCTTACCAAAAACAAGTTAACCGTTGTTGATGCATATCTTCAGATTTTCGATTTGTTATTAAACGGTATCTTAACAGAGAAAGGAAAACGGATGTACAACAGTGAAAAGAGAAAAATTAAATCAAATTTTGAAAAGAACCTGCTGCTTGAAAGGGAATTTTATGTATAAATTAATCCGGATTATTTTTACAATTTGTATTTTCCTCAATCCAGAGGTAATACTACCCCAAACAATTAAAGTTTTAACTCTCACAGAGGCAATAAATCTCGCTACTGAAAACAACAACGAATTGGTAACGGCGAGACTCGAACAAGTCAAAGCAGAAGAGAAAGTCTCAGAAGTTTATCGCGACAATCTAGCCCCGAATTTTGTTCTGAGTTCACGCTACTCAAGAAATTTTAAAAAGCCTACATTTAATATTTTTGGTGAAACATTCGAAATCGGTGCAGATAATGAATTGGTAAACACTCTTGAAATCCAGTACTCAATTCCTGTGCTTGGTGTCCCTGTATTCCAGGGGATAAGGGTAGCAGAATATTATCAACAACTGAGCGAGACTAACGTTAAGAATATAAAAAATTCCGTAATAGCGCAGGTAAAAAAGTCGTTTTATGCTACACTTCTCGCAAAGGAAATTGTTGAGGTTAATAAACAATCGCTTGAAAATTCAAAGAACAATTTATCGGTTGTTGAATCAAGATACAAAAACGGCATTGCAACAGAATTTGATTACCTAAGGGCAAAAGTACAGGTAGAAAATATTAAACCTGCGGTAGAAAAATCAATCAGCGATCTCAACGTAAGTAAACTCAGACTTAAAGACCTGATTGGTTTAAGGGAGGAGGATGAAATTGAAATTACAGGGAACTTAGAATACGACAGTTCCGAGATCTTCAGGAGCACAGAGGAAATTTTGAACTCAATAATTTCTAACAACTCCGGATTAATCGCACTTGACCTTAATAGAAAAATCAATCTGGAACTCGTCAGGGTTAATGAAGCAAACTATCTCCCGAAACTCGCAATATTCGGGCAATACCAGTTATCCGCATCTGAAAACGATAATAATAGTATTACAAACTGGAAATTTAACAATGCTGTTATCGGAGGGTTAGCGCTTTCCTGGGATCTCAATATTTTCAGAACACAAAAAGTCGTTTCACAATCATTAATTGATGTAAGAATTAATGAAGAGCAAATTGAAAATCTCAGGAATAAACTCAGGCTATCAGGTGAATCAATAATTCTCCGGTTAGAGAATGCACGAAGCAGAATTATAGCACAGGAGGAGAATGTAAAACTTGCGCAACGCGGATTAGACCTGGCTAACATTAGTTTTCGTGAAGGTATATTAAATCAGCTTGATGTCCTCAACGCAGAACTTCAACTAAGCCAATCTAAACTGGCTTACCTTCAGGCGGTTTATGATTATCAAATTGCCAAAACTGAACTCGAGGAATTACTTGAAAATTAAAAGTCTAACTTAAGTGTAAAATGAAAAAGCCATTACTTGTATTAATTTTAATCCTCTCGACACTTATCGGATGTGGCGATAAAGAAGAATTTGTTGCTGATGTGAAGTTACCTCTGGTAAAAGTAAAAACCATAACTACAGAAAATTTTACTGAAAGCTATAACATTTCCGGGGTTGTAAAACCTATCGAAGAGGCAACCATATCTGCAGTTGAAGGTGGGCTTATCACTCACCTCGCAGTTGATAAGGGTAGCCGTGTTGGAAGAGGACAGGTTCTTATCAGACTTCGCAAAGATACTGAATATGCCACATATCAACAAGCACTCGCACAGTTCGAACTTGCAAAATCAAATTATGAAAGAGTTGAGCGCCTTTTTAACGATGGAGTAACAACCGAACAAAATTTCACAAATGCAAAACTCAATCTGGAAATTGCAGAAAAGACAGTTGAAGTTACCAGACAACGACTTCAAAATGCGGTTGTAAGGTCTCCCATCAACGGTATTGTAGATCAGAAATATATGAACCGGGGTGAAACTTCCGGACCGGGTTCACCAATACTGAAAATTGTCAATGTTTCAAAAGTTAAAATTACAACCGGCATCCCAGAACGTTACTTACCGGAAATTTCAATTGGTACTCCTGTAAATATCACCTTTGATGTACTTCCAGGTGAAGAATACAACGGAAAGATAAATTACATCTCACCGACAATAAGCACAGTAAACCGGACATTTGAAATTGAAGTGATACTTGATAATCAAAACGGGAAGCTCAAACCGGAAATGAGTGCTAATCTAAGCGTTCAAAGATTTTCAGTTGATAACGCCGTTGTGTTACCTCAGAGTCTTATTATTGACCTTGGTACAGAGAAGTATGTCTTCGTTTATGTAAACGGAATAGCAAAACGCCGAACTGTTACACTCGGTGGTTATAACGGTAATAACGTTCTGGTTACTAGTGGCCTTAATCCGGGAGATACAATGATCGTGGAAGGTTTTCAATCGCTTGCGGATGATGATAAAGTAAAGATACTTGAATAACCCATAAAGTTTACAAAATGTCTATCTCAAAAATTGCAGTTAATAACAAAGCAACCGTTTATGTCTTATTGTTGCTAATAGTTGTTGGAGGTATATTTTCTTACGTTTCTCTACCTAAGGAAGCCTCACCGTCAATAACCATTCCTTATGTTTTTGTATCTACTGCATACTTCGGCGTTTCCCCTGAAGATATGGAAAATCTCGTTACGCAAAAGATTGAGAACGAAATCAAATCTTTAAGCGATATTAAAAATATTACATCAATCTCTCAGGAAAGTTTTTCATTTGTTACGATTGAATTCAATACAAATGTGAACATTGAAGATGCTTTGCAAAAGGTAAGGGATAAAGTTTCTGTGGCAAAAACAAAAATGCCGGCAGATATTGAGGAACCGAATATTACGGAAATCAACCTCTCGGAACAACCAATTCTTTATATAAGCCTCTCTGGTAATTTCGGTTTGTATAAGCTGAAGGAGATTGGAGAAGAACTCGAGGATAAAATTGAAACAATCCCCGGAGTGTTATCGGTGGATCTAACGGGAGGTTTGGAGCGTGAGGTAAAAATTAATGCTGATGCAAATAAATTGAGATACTATAATATCAGCTTTGGGGATATAATCAATACAGTCAACTTCAACAATAAAAATATTCCAGGAGGTGGAATTGAAATCGGATCTTCGAGTTACACTGTACGTGTACCCGGCGAAGTTTCACAGCCTGAAGATTTCGCTAATCTTACTATTAAAGCGCAAAACGATAAACCGATTTTCGTCAGAGATGTTGCTGATGTAGAATATTCATTTAAAGACAGGACAACGTTTGCAAGAAGGAATGGAGTTGAAGCAGTTACACTTGTAATAAAAAAGAGCAGTGGTGAAAACATCATTGAAGTAATCAACAGGGTGAAGAATTTGATTGACAGCGAATCAAAATCTTTACCGTCCGGACTCTCAATCGGATATACCGGCGACCAATCAAAGATGATAGAAGTTACGGTTCACGAATTAGAAAATGGAATTACTACAGGTGTTATACTTGTAACGCTCATACTTTTTATGGCGATGGGAATAAGGACAGCATTCCTTGTAGCGCTTTCAATTCCACTTTCATTTTTTATTGCCTTCATTATCCTCAGTATGCTCGGAATTACAATGAACATGATTGTATTGTTTTCTTTAATATTGGTGCTTGGTATTATCGTTGATGATGCAATTGTCGTAACTGAAAATATATACCGGCTTCAGGATAAGGAAAATTTCAATCCGCACGATGCTGCAATTGAAGGGCCACGTGAAGTTCAAATACCGGTACTCATCGCTACACTGACAATCATATCATCATTTTTCCCGTTACTCTTTTTCCCCGGGATAGTCGGTGAGTTTATGAAGTATCTGCCAATAACATTGATAGTATGCCTTTTTTCATCGTTATTTGTTGCGCTTGTGTTTAGCCCTGTTTTCGCATCCACTATGATTAATGTAAAAGAGATTAAAAAATCAGAGTCAGGCGAAATTCCAAAATGGAAGATATTTACCTGGCTTCATCACAAATTTGATAATTGGTTCGACGGGTTCAGTTATAAATATGAGCGGTTCATCCACGTCACTATGAGGCATAGAAAAACCACATTAATTGGAGTTTTCGCTTTGTTCATATTGGTTATAATTCTCTTCGGTACATTTAATAAAGGGGTTGAATTCTTCCCGACGGTTGAACCTAATACTGCCTATATTTATATAACAACTCCCGTAGGCAGCAGCATTGAATTGACAAACAAGATTACACAAACTATCGAACAACAGCTACCCCAATTCAAAGATGTCGAATATTTCGTCTCTAATGTTGGGCAGGAAATCCGTATGGGGTCGTCCGGAGGTAAAGAATCAAATAAAAGTACTATAACAATTTCATTCTTCGATAAGGAAGACCGGAATACAAATTCTCTTGAAACAGTTGAAAAGATTCGTGAAGCGGTTACAGGTATCACAACTGCCGAAGTCATAGTTGATAAACAGAATGCAGGACCGCCAACCGGACCACCGGTAAATATAGAAATTTCCGGACCGGACTTTAAACAACTCGGTGAAATTGCAGACGACATTAAACGAAAGATCGCAGATGTTCGTGGGATCTCCGACTTAGAAGATAATTTCGAAATGGCTAAACCTGAACTGAGATTTAAAGTTGATCGTCAAAAAGCCTCGCTTTACGGGCTTAACATTACAAGTATTGCCTCGACTATCAGAACCGCCGTTAATGGCACTGAAGCAACCAAATTCAGAATTGCCGATGATGAATACGATGTAACCGTCCGATTGGACAGCGCTCAAAGGAATAATATTGAAAACATCAAAGATCTGTTCGTAACCGATAAAGATGGATTCAAGGTGCCGATCTCATCAGTTGCCGATGTTGAGTTCGCTGGTGGTCTTGGCGCAATCAGAAGGGTTGACCTGAAACGTGTAGTTACTGTTTCCGCAAATTCACAGGGGAGACTTGGAAATGACGTGTTGATGGATGTGCAAAATATTCTTAAGAATTACGAATTACCCGACGGTTATCAACTGAAATACACTGGCGAACAGGAAGATCAACAGGAAACATCAGCATTTTTATTTCAGGCGTTCTTCATATCTGTATTCCTTGTATTCTTTTTCCTGGTATTAGAGTTTAACAAAATCGGAACTTCCCTGTTAATCATGTTAACTATTATACTTTCAATGATTGGCGTTCTGATCGGACTCATGGTTGTACAAATACCCTTTGGAATTGTTATGACGGGTATTGGTATTATTGCACTCGCCGGTATCGTTGTCAGAAATGCTATTGTCCTTCTTGACTTTCAGAAAATTCTTGAACGACAGGGATTATCATTAATAGAATCAACTGTGATTTCCGGTAGAATCAGGCTAAGGCCGGTAATACTAACTGCACTTACAACTATTCTCGGAGTTGTTCCGCTCACGACAGGTGTTGATTTCGACTGGCGTTCTCTCTCATGGGTTATCGGCGGCCAAAATACTGCATTTTGGCGACCGATGGGTGTTGCAATAATTTTCGGATTGGCAATTGCCACATTCTTAACTCTTATTGTCATCCCGGTTTTATATGTTTCATACAGAAATGTGTTTGATAAATTTTCTTCAAAAAAGAAAAAAGCAGTTGACAAAGGAACAGACAATTCAGGAGAAATACCAATTACATCTAAGCCCTAATTTCATTCAGAAAATCCCGATACAAATATATCGGGATTTTTAATGATCATAATTCAATCGGAATTAATTCATTACGACGCAGATAATCTCATAGTACTGCATAAGGAATATTAAATTGATTAACTTTTATACAAAAGTTATCTTTGTACTTCATTTTAAATTTCCGAAAAAAAATTAGCACGAGTTTATACCAATTAAGGGTATATTCATTTTCGATTAACTACAAATGGTAATGAACAGGTAATGTCTGATTTCCCAACCGCAAGACTAATTAATATTTTTATATATTTAACATTCCGGGAAGTTTTAATCTCTGTACGGAGATAAATGAAATCGCAATATTAAAAATCCTGATAATAAATCTTGTCAGGATTTTTATTGAGGGGAAAAATTTATTAACTAAAATTAAATAATATATGAAAAAATATTTAATGGGTTTAACCCTGGTTTTGCTTGCGCCGGTAGTATCTTTTGCAAGTGAAGCTGATTTAATAATACCCGAATTATCTCAGGAGCAAAATCAATTATTGCTTTATGGTATTTTAGTTTGTATCGCGGGTATGCTATTTGGCTTGTATCAGTTTTCGTCCGTAAAAAAATTACCTGCGCACAAATCTATGCTGGATGTAGCACAAATAATTTTTGAAACGTGCAAAACATATTTAATACAGCAGGGGAAATTTTTGTTTATTCTGTTTTTGTTCATCGCTGCGTGTATTGCGTTTTATTTCGGTGGTCTGCAATCACTTTCGTTTGGCGGTGTAGCCCTCATTTTAATGTGGACGATAATCGGAATTCTCGGATCTTACGGCGTTGCATGGTTCGGTATCAGGATGAATACGTATGCAAACAGCAGAATGGCGTTTGCATCATTGGAGAGAAAACCTTTAAAACTACTGAACATCCCGCTAACTGCGGGTATGAGCATTGGCGTACTTCTGATTTGTGTTGAGCTTATTATGATGTTGATTATTTTCCTCTATGTACCTAGAGAATATGCCGGAGCAAGTTTTATCGGTTTTGCTATTGGTGAGTCATTAGGTGCATCAGCGTTAAGGATTGCCGGCGGTATTTTCACTAAGATTGCTGATATCGGATCCGATTTAATGAAGGTTGTTTTTAAAATTAAAGAGGACGATCCACGAAATCCCGGCGTTATTGCTGACTGTACCGGAGATAATGCGGGTGATTCTGTCGGACCTACAGCTGACGGCTTTGAAACGTACGGCGTTACAGGTGTTGCACTCATTAGTTTCATCGTGCTTGCTATTGTCCCCGATGCCGATACTTTGAAAGCGGAATTGTTAGTATGGATTTTCGTAATGAGAATATTAATGATAGTTACTTCCATCGGATCGTATTATATCAATGGATTAATTTCAAAGGTGAAATATTCAAACAAGGATTCAATGGACTTTGAAGCACCACTGACTTCGCTCGTTTGGATTACTTCCATTATTTCAATGATAGCAACTTTTATTGCATCGTATTCAATAATAGGCCACCTGTCTGATAATATGTGGATTACACTTTCAGTTATTATAAGTTTTGGTACTCTCGGAGCTGCGCTTATACCCGAGTTCACTAAAATATTTACTTCCCCGAAGTCTAAGCACGTAAATGAAATTGTAACCGCATCAAAAGAAGGTGGCGCGTCACTTACAATTCTATCCGGATTAGTTGCGGGAAATTTCTCCGCATTCTGGAAAGGGATGGTATTTTTCGGCCTGATGTTCGGAGCTTACATCGCCTCAGGTTCAATTCCTGAATCTATGATGGATTACAGACCAATATTTGCTTTTGGTCTCGTCGCATTCGGGATGCTTGGCATGGGACCAGTTACTATCGCGGTTGATTCCTATGGACCTGTTACCGATAATGCACAATCGATTTATGAGTTATCTTTAATTGAAGAGAATAAAGATAAAAACAGCGCGGAAATTGAAAAAGAGTTCGGATTTAAACCGGATTGGGAAAAAGCAAAATTATATCTTGAAGAAAATGATGGAGCGGGTAACACATTTAAAGCAACCGCAAAGCCCGTCCTGATTGGTACTGCAGTCGTAGGTGCAACAACTATGATATTTTCATTAATCCTTGTCCTGAAAAATGTACTTGGTGTAGAACCGGAGACAATATTAAATTTACTTAATCCGTATTCACTGCTTGGATTCCTTTGTGGAGGTGCTGTGATATATTGGTTTACCGGTGCATCAATTCAGGCTGTAACTACCGGAGCGTACAGTGCGGTTGAGTATATCAAGAAAAATATTAATCTCGATGAAAATGCATCATTGAGCGCCTCAACAGAGAAATCGAAGAAGGTAGTTGAGATTTGCACAAAGTATGCACAGAAGGGGATGTTTAATATTTTCATTGCGGTATTTTGTTTCGCATTAGCGTTTGCTTTCATGTCAGCTCCTGCAGGTGGAGACAATGCACCTGCTTCATTCTTCGTTAGCTATCTTATCTCAATTGCAGTATTTGGATTATTTCAATCTATCTTTATGGCAAACGCAGGCGGCGCATGGGACAACGCTAAAAAGGTCGTTGAAGTTGATCTGAGGGAAAAAGGAACACCGCTTCACGATGCAACTGTTATCGGTGATACAGTCGGCGATCCGTTTAAAGATACTTCTTCGGTCTCTTTAAATCCAATTATTAAATTTACAACCTTGTTTGGTCTGTTAGCAATGGAGATTGCAATTACCGATGCCTTCAGGGATTCTGCTCCGGTTATCGGAATTATCTTCCTTGTAATAGCTTTTATTTTCGTTTGGAAATCATTCTTTTCAATGAGAATTAAAAGCTCATAGATTTAATATCTCTTAGCTAACGAAAGCATACAGATTACAACCGCCGGTTTAAAAAAATCGGCGGTTTTTTTATTTAATATATGGCTATCCTGTTATTTCAGGGAATCATAAAAGTGTCCCAAATTACTCGATTGAAATAAAAATGTAATTAAATTATCTTACGGTTTATTTTATTTAAATATTTAAAACAATGTCAGAGCTAAGCTTAAAGGCAATAAAAAGGGAAAGTTTTAAGGGTTCCGATCTTACGAAATTAAGGACAAATGAAATGGTACCCGGAGTATTTTACGGGAGCGGTCAGGAAAGTATTGCCATCGCTGTAAAAAATCTGGATTTGAGAGATTTTGTTTATTCATCCGAATCTCATCTTATAAATCTCACAATTGACGGCAACGATAAAAATTTCACCTGTATTTTAAAAGATGTACAGTTTGATCCGGTAAAATATAAACCAATCCATTTTGATTTACTTGCAATAATAGCAGATGAGAAAATCAAAGTTGACATACCGGTTCATGTTACCGGAACACCGATAGGAGTTAAAGAAGGCGGAGTTTTGCAATTAGCAATTCACAAACTTGAAGTAGAATGTCTGCCTAAATATATCCCCGCAAACATCGAGGTTAATGTAGAAGATTTGAAGATCGGAGAATCCATCAGAGTTTCCGACCTTAAGACTGAAAATTTTGAGATCCTTCACGATCCTGCTGATAGCATCGTTTCAGTAACAGCTCAAGCAACTGAAGAAATCGCCGAACCTGAAGCTACCGATGAAGGACAAGAACCGGAAGTTATGAGCAAAGGTAAGAAAGAAGAGGAATCTTAATAATTTCTGATGAAACTAATTGTAGGTCTTGGTAATCCCGGAGAGAAATATCTCAAGTCAAGGCACAATATAGGTTTCATGATAATTGATGAGTTTGCCCGTTCATTGAAAACAAAATTTAAATCAGATAACGACCTTTATTCCGGTACGTCCACTAAGGTTGGTAACCAGGATGTTTTTTTAATGAAACCCTTGACTTACATGAATGGCAGCGGAGAAGCTGTTTCTGAATTTCTCTACGAATTCAACATGGATCCGACCGACATCCTGGTAATTACGGATGATTTCAATTTACCACTTGGAACTATTCGCCTCAGAGAGCGGGGGTCTGATGGCGGGCATAATGGCTTAGCTAACATTCAATATTTCCTGCAAACCGAAGAATATCCCAGAATGAGGATAGGAATCGGAACTACCGAGATTGATAAAGAGAAATATGTTGATTTTGTATTAGGTGATTTTTCTACTGAAGAAATTGAAACTATTAATCGTTTAATGCCGGTCTTTGTCAATTGTATTAATGATTTTCTTACAAAACCAACTCTTGATGTTATGACTACTTTCAATCGTCTTCATGTCTGATCTGACTTTACTATTGTCAAAAAAGAATACTTTAACTACCTCACTGACTTCTTTCTATACAATTTTTTAAATTCTTACAACCTGTAAGTTTTCCTTAACGCAGATATATCTATCAAGAGTAATACAATACTTGTATAGTGAGATGTTTAAATTATTCCATCTATCATCGTACTCTTTCATTTTATTCTTTAAACTTCCGACTGAATCTTTTATTATTAATCAGGTTAATTTTAATCTCATAACACGCATAAAAATTTCTTAACAATACATTTTAAATTCTCTTCAACATCATTCATTGAAATTCTCCTATTATATTAAATCAACAGTCAATATATAAAACCCTTTAAGGTTTCAAATCATTTTTCATACAATATAATTGAATTTAAATCAGAAATAATTTAAATAACATTTAATAAATTTCTTACGATTGAAGTTAACTGAAAAATTTTTAACTGAAGAATTTCATATTATGAACTCATCAATAATCATTCAGAAGTTCATTGAATATGAAAATTTAATTTTGAAATGGAATTCAAAAGTTAACCTGATCAGCAGGCGGGCTACAGGCATTGAAGACCTCATTTTAAATTCAATTTTCTTTATATCAGAATTCAAATTTCAAAATGGCAGCACAATCTGTGATATCGGTACAGGTGGCGGTTTTCCCGGAATTCCTTTGAGCATTTTGTTTTCTCAATGCCAATTTACATTGGTTGATTCAATCAGGAAAAAAGTAACCGCATTGTCCGATATCGTTAACAGCTTGAATCTTAAAAATGTGGTTACCGTAAACACCAGAGCGGAAACGCTCCGGCGATTTGATGAGAATTTCGAGAGTTTTGATTTTGTAATTTCAAAGGCTGTATCGGAATTGAAATATTTATATAAATGGTCACGAGATTTAGTAAAACCAAACGGAAAAATTCTTTGTATTAAAGGTGGCGATGTAACCGGTGAACTCCGGGAATTAAAGAAGAGGTATAGTGGGGTGAGAGTTAAAGTAATCGATTTTAGTTTTAATCAGGTGTACAAAATCGATGATAAAAAGCTATTAATTATTGAACCATCATGAAATTTATTTTCATCATTCTCGCAATCTTCATTTTAACCGAGGTAACGGATGCACAATTATCTGACCTCCAAGGAACTGTTTCAGAAATCCGGACAGGCGAAGCATTGGGATATGTTACCGTAAAGGTTGATAGCAGCAATACCGGAACCACGTCTGATGAGAATGGTCATTACAAACTTCTCTTACCTGATGGGTTACATCGGGTTATATTTTCCATGGTTGGCTATTATAGCGATACTGCAATTGTAAATATTAACGGGTTATCACAACAGAGAAATATCTATCTAAAGCAATCTGAAATCCTAACTGAGGTAATCGAAGTCGAAGGTGAAGATCCGGCTTATGAAATTATCAGGCGGGCATTAGTTTATAAAAATAATTTCAAACGAAATCTTAATGAGTATAAACTAAGCGCATATTCTAAATTTATACTCAGATCCAATCAAGGTTCGGTAATCATTCCGGACTCAATTAAAACCTCCGGCTCTGACCTTGGGATTCTTGGAATACTTGAATCTGAGACATTACTCTATTTTAAAAAACCTGATTTAACTAAACAAGTAGTTACCTCAAAGCGTGAAACCGCAAACATAATCAGGGGATTTGCACTCCCATATATTGTAAATTTTTACGATGACAATATTGACATTGGTTCTGTATCTATCCCCGGTCCGCTTTCTGAAGATACTTTCGATAATTACGATTTCAGACTTAGTGGGATGACCTCTTTTGACTCAGTCCCGGTTTTTAAAATTGACGTTTACAATAAATCTGAAAGAGTACCACAGTTCTATGGTCAGATTTTTATTTTGGATAATATCTACTCGTTAATAAAAGTTGACCTGCGGACAAATCAAGCAACCGATATCAGATTTATCAACAACCTGAGATTTCTACAAAGTTTCAATCACTACACCGATGAAAGTGATAACGATTTCTGGCTTCCGACAGATGTCAGAATTTTTGCAAACGGGTCAGTAGGTGGTATTATCGGGCTCCTTAAACTTGAAGCTGATGTTTTCACGATAGTCTCAGACTATGAGATAAACAAACCCGCTCCCATCGGAACTTTTGACGATATTATCATCAAAGTCAATGAAGACGCCACAAAGGATAGCAGTTATTGGGCTGAAAGAAGTTTAATAAAAACCTCAAAAATGGAAAATTTTGTGTTTCAAAAGATGGAGGAGAAAACCGAACAAAGAAAACATAAGTTATCAATCGGACCCGGTTCTATTAATTACGGCAAATATTTCTCTTCTTTTCCGGTCTCCTATTACAGTTTTAATCGGGTTGAAGGTAATGCTCTGTCTTTTAATGCGAGATACAATTCCGATCTTTCGCGCGAAATCATTAACGGAAAAATAAAATACGGACTGGACGATAAAAAAATTAAATATAAATTGTTTGCAACTGCGAACCTTTTACCCGACAGGAGTCTTAAACTTTCTACGGGGCTGTTTAGAGATTTAAAAACGACTGCTGAAAACCCCAGCGATTTAACCCTGCTATCAAACACTGCTGAAGCTATCGGTTATAAAATGGATGATTACGACTATTACTATTCATCAGGATATTTCGGAAGTATTGATTATGAGCTTTCGCCAGCATTTGGTTTGAATCTCTCTTTTAATCAACAGAAGCAATGGAGTGCGAAAACAAATACCGACTTCAGTATTTTAAAATCTGAGCAAAAATCTAAATTGAATCCTAAGATAAATGAAGCTTTCCTTAGAACAATATCATTCACCGCTTACCTTAATTTCAACAGGAGCTATAAAATTGACTGGGGCGACGGGGAATTCAGTAATCTAAAGGTTTCCAATGAAATTCCTCGTTTGGAATTACAATATTCAATCACACCAAAATCTCTCGGCAGCAACTATGAATTCAGCAAGTTTTCCGCTATTCTCAGCGGACGAAACAAGTTGAATTTCTTGTTTGATTTTAGATACACCTTAGGGGGTGAATATTTCACCGGTGGTGTACCCTACCAAATGCTCGGTCATTTAAGTGATTACAACGGTAAAGGGGTTCCGGATTTTGGTGTTAAGTCCATAATGTTTCAGGAATACCTCGGTGATAGAGTTTATTATTTTAAGTTTGAGAATAACTTTGGGAAATTGTTGTGGGGGAATATCCCAATTCTCGGAGACTTTAATCTGATAGGCTTTTTCAATGCATCAAAAGTTGAAATATCCGATCGGAACAGATATGGTGCAGTTTATAAGGGTTTCAGAACCACTGATGGAATTTTCACTGAAGCGGGATTCGGAATTGGTCGAATACTGGATATTTTCAGATTAGATTTCATCTGGCGGTTGAACAACTTTATCAAGGACAGAAATTTTAAATTGACTTTGAGTATTGATAATTTCTAAGCGTCCATCAAGTAATCACAGTAACTAAATCGTTAAACACAACTGAATCAAAACGACTACTTTTCACTTTACAAGTACCATTGCTTTAACGAAACTATAATCTGCTGTTGATAACCGATAAAAGTAAACTCCGCTAGATAGGTCATCCGCTTCAAATGGTACAATATAACTTCCGGCTCGAAGATACAGATTTATCAGTTCTGCAACTTGCCTTCCAGCAGGGTCAAATACAGAAAGTGTAACAAACGTATTGACCGGAACGTCAAAAGTAATATTCGTTACTGGGTTAAACGGATTTGGGAAATTCTGATAAAGTTGAAATCCATCTGGAATTTCCGAATTTATCGGCTCAATTGAAGATTGATTAAGAGCCATTTGAATAGCTGTCCATGCATTCAATGTACCCCAACCTACAAGTCTATCAGGGTTCGCAGTATTATTTCCGCTTGCTCTTATAATTTGCATCAGTTGAGTTGGATTTAAATTCGGATTTGCGGAAAGAATCAAAGCAGCAACACCTGAAACCATAGGACATGCAAATGAAGTCCCGCTACCAATCGAAGTAAATCCTGTGTTACCGGAACCGGATTGTGCTGTTACATTCGAACTCCCCATCGCCATAATATCTGGTTTTATCCTACCATCAACAGTTGGACCAACCGATGAATAACCTGCCCGCTCACCCAAAGTGTTAAGAGCACCTACAGTTAAAACCTTAAACCCATCAGCAGGCGCCAGCAGAGTGTTTCTGAATTCATTATATCCGTTGTTCCCCGCCGAATTTACAACTAATATTCCGTTTTGTGCAGCAATGTTTGCGCCTTTGGTTATAAGGCAACTATCACCTGACATCCAGGTCCAGTCATAAGACCATGGTGAACCGGGATCCATATCGAGGTAACCGAGTGAACTTGAGATTATATCAGCGCCGAGACTATCAGCCCATTCTGCGGCTGCAATCCAGTTATCCTCTTCAATGGGTGTTTCACTTTCTGTATTCTCGGTTTTTGCAAGTATGACTTTTGACCTGAACGCGGGCGAAATAAGCTCGCCGGGTGTATATCCAACAATGAGCGATAAGACTCGTGTACCGTGTGACCCGTTTCCCATGTGACCGGGAACATTTGCTACAATTGTATCACCGTTTACGAAATCATAAGTCCTGACTCCCCTGCTCATGACAGAATCAAACGTGGGATGTTCAAGATTATCAAAACCCGAATCGAAACAAGCAATGAGAACATCTTGACCAAAATATCCACTATCGTGACAAACGGGGACATTGATCATCTGATTTTGAAGATAAGAAGCGCCATAATTGAATTGTGTGGAATAATTAAAATCCGGGTTACCGCCTGCTTCTGACTTATCCTGAAATTGAATCTTCCCTGTATCGTAAGATTTGAATGTCCTAACTAAATCAATTTTTCTTACATATTCCTTTCGAGCAATTTCATAGATTTCAGATTTGGAAAGTTTAAGAGAAACGCTGTTGAACCATTTCGATTTATTCTTTATTTCGAAACCATTTTTTTGTAAATCGTCAATGTATTCGTAATTAACTGGAACATCGGTTTCATTTACCAAATTTTCATTTTCACTCTTTATTATCCGCCGGTGAATTGCGCGATCGGTTAAATACAGTTGAGGGTTATTGATATAAAAGTCAACATTGTCACCTTTATCTGTAAACTGAACCCAAACTAAAACATTTTCCTGAAAATCAATTCTATCAATTTTTTCCAGCAATTTATCTGATAGTTTTTCTTTTGCTGAATTTTGAATATATCCTGAAGTAAATGCATAAAAACATGTCAACGAAATAATTCCGATTACTATTTTTAACTTTATTTTGTTTTTCATTTTGAAAAAAGAATTTGTAACTTAAGCAGATATTTACAACCTATAAATCAATTTCATCCTTTACAATGAAAATTTTATCCTTAGTTTTTCTTATAACCGCTTTACTTCAGATTGTGAAGATATCAAATGCACAGGAGCTGAATATTCCAGGCAGCATATACAATGGAGTTGATAGTACAATAAGTTCCCGAAAGCCATTTAACCGGGAGAAATGGTTTTATGAACAGCGGATGTTCCCGAACAATTACCTGCCGAAAGACGCATACAGCAAAGCACTCAGCCAGCGAGATGAAATGCGTAAACAAAATGGATACTATTACAATGATTACACCCCATCGTGGATAAACTTAGGTCCTACATCAGGTTACTATTTCAATTATGGTTATATATCTTCCCGTATAGTTACTTTAGCGATTCATCCATACAATCACAATATAATTTACATCGGCACAGCAAACGGCGGCGTCTGGAAAACTACGGATGGTGGAATATCTTGGAATCCGAAATCTGATAATGAAACATCCCTGTCATCAGGGGCTATTGCAATTGATCCCATGAATCCTGAAATAATATACTACGGAACGGGTGAAGCTACGTACAGTTTGGCGTCTTATTACGGCAGAGGTTTATTGAAATCAACCAATGGTGGAACCACATGGACAAATTATTCATCAGATCTGCCATCGTTAAGTTATACATCAAGAATAGTAATCAGACCCGGGAATTCAAATCACCTGCTGGCGGCAATGGGTAACTCAGGTTTATATCGAAGTACAAATGCCGGACAGAACTGGCATCTGGTTTTTAGCAACAGAACTGATGATGTTGTATTTTCTCCGACTGGTGATACTGCCTTTGCAAGCGGCAATTTAGGAATAGTTATTTCAACAGACGGTGGAGCTACTTTTCCATTCAATGCAGGTGGCTATACATCGGCAACAAGAAACCATATTGCAATCTGCAATTCTTCTCCAAATATCCTTTATGCGGCCGGGTATTATGCTTCTAATCCGAATGAAACTAAAATTCGTGTATTTAAATCTACCAATCACGGAGAATTTTTCTATCCTGTTGCGGTAGGTACAAACTTTGAAGGTAAACAAGCATGGTATGACTTTTACATACACGTTAGCCCTCACGATCCGGACCTTGCGTTTGTTGGATCAATTGATATTTGGCGAACAACCAACGGCGGTGATAATTTTTATAATATTACGAATGGCTATAACGGGGGGAACGTTCACGTTGACCAGCACAATATGGCTTTTCATCCGGTTGACCCAAATATAGTTTTCTGTACGAACGATGGCGGTATTAACAAATCAACTAACAAAGGTGACACATGGACAAATCTAAATCAGGGATTAACCCTCACACAGTTCTACCGGATTGCATCAAATCCCTCTAACTACTTACACATTTTGGGTGGGACACAGGATAACGGAACTCAACGAACTTACGGCTCGATAGACTGGGTAGCTGCATTCGGCGGTGACGGAGGCGAAGTTGTTTATCACTCAGTCAGTAATCAATTTATGCTTGGTGAAACTCAGAATAACGGTGTCAAACGCTCGATGGATTTCGGTGGGTACTGGGTCTCTGCGACTGAGGGATTAACCGGTTCAGCTGCCTGGATAGGGCCGTTGATATCGCACCCTGATTCAAACGGAATTTTCTATACCGCCAGACAACAGGTATTCAAAACGACGAACTGGGGAGCAAACTGGTTCCCGATTTCAAGCGGAACTACTGGAACAATTCGTGAACTTGCAATTTCAAAATCTGATCCGGAGGTCATGTACGCTTCCATCAGTAGTTACTTGTACAAATCTACAAACATGGGTTATAACTTCACGAGCGTTACAAATGGACTTCCTTCACGAACACTTACAAGCATTCAAGTACACCCGGATTCATCGAATGTTGCGGTTGTCTCTTTCTCGGGTTTCGGAACAAACAAGATATTTAAAACCACAAACCAGGGGAACTCCTGGTTTAGCATCGCCGGCAACCTTCCGGATTCTCCGGTAAACGATGTTTTGATTTTTTATCCAGGCTTTTTCACTAGTACCTATATCGCTGCAACCGACGTTGGAGTATTTGTTACTGACGATTGGGGAACTAAGTGGCGAGAACTTACCTATGGTTTACCAAATACAGTCTGCATGAGTTTGGATTATCACGATTTCACGGGGAGACTCAGAGTTGGTACCTTTGGCAGAGGTGTTTGGGAATTTAATATTCTAAACACAATCTCTCAGATAGCTACAGGGTCAGCTGATAATTTTGAACTATTGCAAAATTACCCGAATCCATTCAATCCGTCAACTGTAATTACTTTCAAATTGCCTTCAAAGCAAAAAGTGAAGCTTACAGTTTACAATACTCTCGGTGAAGTGATAACTGAACCCGTTAATTCTATGTTGAGCGCAGGTACCTATAATGTAAATCTAAATATGAGCGGGTTCTCAAGCGGTTTATATTTTTATAAAATTGAGACGGATAATTTTTCGGATACAAAGAAAATGATATTTATAAAATAGTCTCTGCAGAATTTGAAGTTGTTTATGCTAACTGTCTTTTTTAAAAAGAAGTTATTGATATTTACCTGACAATATTTTTCAATTAATTACTTGACTTATTAATGCAATCAAATTTTAAATAAATTATTTACATCTTTAACAGGTTAAATCATTAACAAATATCAGTAAAATGCGATTCAAAGTTATTGCCTTAATGCTTTCATTATCAACAATAAATGCTTTTGCACAATGGACTTCTAATATCGCGATAAATACACCGGTCGTAACAGCAATAAAAAATCAATTTGAGCCAATTGCGATTTCTGATGGAAGAAGCGGAGTGATAATAGTTTGGGAAGACCAGAGAAATTCCGGGTCACAAACCCAGAGAGATATATTTGTTCAACGATTTGATTCACTCGGATTTGCTCAATGGGGCGATAGTAATGGTCTCCCCATTGCAGTATTACCGGTTTCCGAAAGGTATTATGACATTTGTTCTGATGAGAAAGGTGGCGCATTCATCGTTTGGGAAGAGTATTCTTCAAACTTTGTTCAATCAAGAATAAGGGCTCAACGGGTAAATATCAACGGGGATAAAATGTGGGGAGACAGTGGAATCTACATTACCAATGAAGGTAATAAACAATTAAGACCAAAAATTACCGGGGACAATAACGGTGGTTTTTTTATTGCGTACGAATCAAGTGAACTTGTATCTTCCGAAGTAGAGTTGAAAGCAAACCGAATTGATTCCCTCGGGAATAAACATTGGGGAAACGGTGTATTCTTCTGTACGGCAGAAACTAATCAATCTGATTTAGTCGTTACGACAAGCGCCGATGATATGTTAATTGTAACATGGCGTGACTTCCGAAATATTTATACCGAATCGGATATTTACATTCAAAAGTTGAGCCCAAGTGGTACTCCGCTTTGGCAAACTGATGGCATTCAGGTTTGCAACGAAAGGTTTTCACAAGAATATCAGGAAGTATTCCCGGACAACAGCGGAGGCGCATTCATATCGTGGTGCGATATGAGAGATTCAATTCAGTTTGATATTTTTGCCCAACGGATAAACAGCGAAGGTACATTTGTAGCTGCAACAAACGGAGTTGTTGTTTGCTCATCACCAACAAGCCAATACAGACCTCGCTTCACATCTGATATGAAAGGTGGTGTAATTGTAACATGGAATGATTTCAGGAACGGACCATCAGCGCCTTTCAATATTGACATTTATGCCCAAAGGTTAGACTCACTTTGTAACAATTTATGGCAAGCTAACGGAATTCAGGTAACCGGCGCTCCGCTTTCACAGAACAATCAACGGATAATAAGCGATGGTGAGTATGGAGCTGTAATCACCTGGGACGACAGGCGGACCGGTACAACTTCATATGATATATACGCGCAACGAATTGATTCACTTGGAGAAAAACTTTGGGATGTAAACGACGTTGCAATAAGTACCGCCTCCGGAAATCAATATTCACCGTTTATTGCACCTGTATCCGGAGGATATGCAATTGCATTTGAAGATACAAGAAACGGATACAGCGATTATAATATTTACATACAGAAAATCTTACAGAGCGGAAGCGTTATATTGAATGTTGAAAACACCGGTACATTGGTGGAAGAATACAGGCTTTCACAGAATTATCCGAATCCTTTTAACCCAATTACCGTAATTAAATTTGAAATTCCGGAACCGGGGATTATCTCAATTAAAGTTTTCGATTTAACAGGTCGGGAAATTTCAGAACCGGTTTACGGTTTTTTCAATCGAGGGGAATATTCATTTATTTTTGATGGAACAAATCTCACATCCGGTGTATATTTATATCAGTTACAATCCGGAACTCATTTGATCTCAAAGAAAATGATCTTAATCAAATAATCAACCAAATTTAACTCTATCAACGAACTCAAAATATTAAAATGAAAAAATTAATTAACTTCCAAATTCTGTCTCTCATCGTTGTTTTCACATTTGGTTTCAGGGGAAATGATGATGATCCAAAGAACAACATTTCTGCCGAGCTTATGAAAGGTTACGTTCAATTTCTCGCAGATGACTCAATGGAGGGAAGGTTACCCGGTACGAACGGAGACAAACTTACTCAGGAATTTATCTCCGGATATTTCGAAGATTTCGGACTTATCCCGATGGGAGATAACGGTACTTATGTGCAAGAATTTAAAATGTCATATCGTCAATCCAAAGGTGATGATAGCCCAAAGATTGAAGTAACAACCGGAAATGTTCTGGGAATGCTTGAAGGAACAGACCCCGAATTAAAAGACGAGGTTATCGTAATCGGTGCTCACCATGACCACGTCGGACATGGTGAATACGGCGCTTTAGACAGGTCGAAAATCGGTGAAATACATAACGGCGCCGACGACAATGCTTCCGGTACATCAGGCGTAATTGAACTCGCGAGGGTTTTTAGTGGGGCAAATGAAAAAACTAAACGAAGCATTTTGTTCATGACCTTCGGAGGTGAAGAGGCGGGATTACTCGGTTCAAGCTATTTCGTCAAGAGTGACAAATTTCGTGAACTAAATATTGTCGCAATGTTGAATATGGATATGATAGGAATGTTGCGCGATGAGAAATTAACTATTAACGGTACCGGTACTTCGCCAATTTGGGAAGACCTGTTGAATGAAATAAATAAGAATTACAACCTCACGCTTTCATTTTCGAAACCGGGAATAGGTCCATCAGATCATTCTTCTTTTTATCTGTCAGATGTTCCGGTATTGCATATTTTCACAGGGCTACACAGCTATTATCACAGGCCAAGCGATACTCCGGAAAAATTAAATTACGATGGAATGGTACAGGTTACATCATTCGTATACGATATCGCTAAACACATAGCAAATGCAAACGAAAAACCTGAGTTTACAAAAACTGAAGACAAAGAACAAAAAATGGGTAACATCAAAGTTACTGTTGGTATTATTCCCGATTACGCTGAAAACGAAAGTGGACTCCAGATTTCCGGAGTTAAAAAAGGAAGTCCGGCAGAGTTAGGTGGTTTAAAAGGAGGGGATATAATCACTAAGTTTGCAGGTAAAACAGTTAAAGACATTTACGATTTTACAAATATCTTAATTGACCTTAATCCCGAAGACAAAGTTGAATGTGAAGTTATAAGAAATGGTGAGAAAGAAGTCCTCACAATTATTGTTAAAGGACGATGAGTTTATAAAAAAATCCCCCCGTTCTCAGGGGGGATTTTAGTATAATAACCTTAAAACCGGTACACATCTTTTTATTCATCGCCCGAAAATCTTTTCTCTTCGACATCTTCCCTAACATTACCAAACATTTCAAGTACCATTTTATTATCGGATTCAGTATTATTCGAAATGTATTCCGGAGATTTTCTTAAAGCATGAACTTTTTCCTTTACATCAAGGGTTACTTCCTCTTTAGGTATTTTCTTTTGGAATTCATCCCTGAATTTCCTGATTGTCCATTTCACAGGCCAGGCTGCAGCATCTCCTAAAGCGCAAATAGTATTGCCCTCAATATTTTCTGCGACTGAAATAAGCTGGTCAAGGTCGCTCTGACGCCCTTTACCCTCATCAATGCGTTTGAGAACCCTGTACATCCAACCCGTCCCTTCGCGACATGGTGTACACTGACCACATGATTCATGAAAATAGAAATGTGAAATCCTTATAAGTACTTTTATCAAATCTGTATCCTCATCCATTACCATTACACCTGCTGTCCCGATTGCAGACCCGATTTCCTTGAGGCTTTCATTATCCATCTTGATATTCATACACTCTTCGCGGGTTAACGGTGGCATCGAGGAACCTCCGGGAATTACCATTTTAATCTGCTTACCACCTTTAACACCACCGGCATAATCGTTAATCAACTCCATCAAAGGAATACCCGTTGGGAGCTCGTAAACCCCGGGTTTATTCACGTGTCCGCTAACACCGAATAACAATGTACCCGGATGTCTCGGATCACCGATTGAAGCGAACCACTCTCCCCCATTTTTTATAATTTCCGGTACACAAGCCAAAGTTTCGATATTGTTAATTGTAGTTGGTTGACCCCAAACGCCTACCGCAGCTGGGAAAGGCGGTTTAACTCTTGGATATCCGCGCTTTCCTTCAAGGGAGTTCATCAATGCTGATTCTTCTCCGCAGATGTAAGCTCCGGCGCCTTTGTGTACATACATATCAGTGGAGAAATCTGAACCGAAAATATTTTTACCGATAAATCCCGCTTCATAAGCTTCTGCAACTGCTTTCTCCATTATGTTAATCCATTTCCAGTATTCACCTCTGATATAAACATAAGATGCAACGCAACCCATTGCGTAAGATGCGATAAGTGCACCTTCAATGAACTGGAATGGATTTCTTTCGAAAATTTCCCGATCTTTAAAACTCCCCGGTTCACTTTCATCACCATTACAACAAAGATATTTCGGTTTTTCATTTCCTTTTGGCATGAAGCTCCACTTAAGGCCGGTCGGAAAACAAGCGCCACCCCTTCCTTTCAGATTAGATTTCTTTACTTCGTCAATTACCTGTTCAGGCGACATTGAAGTAACTACTTTCTTTAATGTCTCAAACCCGCCGTTTGACTTGTAAACTTCGAGCTTATGAAGGTCAGGTATATCTTTTAAAATTACTTTCACCATTTTAAAAAACTTTAAATGTGTTTTGATTTCAGTTCATCCAACAGTGTATCAATCTTATCAAGCGAAAGGTTTTCGTGATACTCTCTGTTATTGACCTGCATCATTGGTGCAGTACCACAACTCCCCAAGCACTCAACTTCTTCAATAGTGAATATTCCATCTGTGGTCGTTTCCTTATTTTTTATTTTCAATTTATCTGATATATAATGAAAGATATCGTAAGCACCGTTGAGCATACAGGATACATTAGTACATATCTGGAGATGTACTTTTCCGACAGGTTTTTCGTTATACATAGTGTAAAACGTAACAACACCGTAAACATGGTCAGGTGGTACATCAAGGAGACCAGCAACATACCGCATTGCGTCTTTCGATATCCAGCCGTATTTGTCCTGGATCATCCAAAGCACCGGCAAAGTAGCCGCCATTTTATGCGGATACTTCTTTAAATGGTTATTGACAATTTTCAATTCTTCTTCGTTGAAGAAATTGTCTTTCATTTCTTGATATGGAATAGACATAATAAATTATTTATCAGCTTCACCCATCACAGGATCAACACTACCGATAATGACGACCGTATCTGAAATGAAACATCCTTTCATCATTTCCGGTAACCCCTGAAGATTTGAGAAGCTGGGACTTCTGATTTTCATACGGAACGGATAACCCGATCCATCACTGATTATATAAAAACCAAGCTCACCTTTCGATGATTCGATAGCACCGTACGATTCCCCTTTCGGCGGATTTATACCGAAATTAATTATCATGAAATCATTAATGAGCTCTTCCATCTTAGTGTAAACTTTTTGCTTTGCAGGCAAAACCTTCTTTGAATTCAACGCATTGTGCGGACCGGCAGGAATTTGTTCAATACATTGCTCTACAATCCTTGCCGATTGAATCATCTCTTCTACTCTTACATAATATCTTGCCAGAGCATCTGAATCATCATACACGGGAATATCAAAATTTAACCTGTCGTATATAAGATACGGATCATCCTTTCTGAGGTCCTGTTCAATCCCAGCAGCCCTTACCAGCGGACCGGTCAATCCGATATCTATAACCGCTTTGGGTTCAAGATATCCGATCCCTTCTGTTCTGATAATGAAAATTTTATTCCTTTCGACTAAGTCGCGGCATTCTTTAAGGTTCCCATAAAATTCTTTAATGAATTTTTTGATGCCATCAATTATTTCTTCGCTTATATCCTGTGCCGTACCGCCAATCCTTGTATATGTGTTGGTAAATCTGGCGCCACAGATTAAATCCCAAAGATCAAGAATTTTCTCACGCTCGCGGATAGCCCACAGGAACGGTGTTACAGCCCCGACATCCATGAGCAAAGCTCCGATTGCAAGCAAATGCGATTGTATTCTCGCAAGTTCAGCAATTATGGTCCGGATGTACTTTGCACGATCCGGAATTTCCAGTTTTATGAGCTTTTCAACCGCTAATGTGTAGGCAACGTTATTTGCCATCGGTTGCAAATAATCCAGACGATCTGTGTGTGGAATAAACTCGTGAAAGGTTGATGCCTCGGCAAGTTTTTCATAACCTCTGTGAAGATACCCTAACTCCGGAACGCATTTCATTACTGTCTCGCCGTCAAGACTTAGCAATAACCTCAGTACACCGTGTGTTGCGGGATGCTGCGGTCCCATGTTAAGTACCATCTCGTTGTCAAGAGAATCGCTAAACTGAACACTCAGATCATTGCTTTCAAGAGCTCTTAATATTTTTGATTTTATAATCTCCGGTTGCCGGTCAATTATTGTATTAGACATAATATAACTTCATTATTTATTAGGTAACGGAAGTGAACCGGGAATTCCCATAAGTGGGAAATCCTTTCTTAACGGATGATACTCAAAATCCTCCGGCATGTACATTCTTCTTAAATCGGGGTGATCTGTAAACTCAACGCCGACCATATCATACGCTTCTCGCTCATACCAGTTAGCTGATCCCCAGATGGGAACAAGGCTCGGGGAATTCGGTTCATTTGCATCAACTTTAACTTTTATAAATAGTCTGTCCTTGTATCTTACTGAACGCAAATTGTATATTACCTCAAAACGATCTTTCTTAGTAAACCTGTCAACGCCAATTGCATCAACAAGCTGATCAAATGACAGTTCATTGTCATTCTTTAAAATTTTACAAACTTCAAGAAGATTTTCTTTGGGAATTATTACGCCAGGGGTGCCGTTTACATCAATGAGTTCTATTTTAAATGAACTGAGTTTTGATTTTAATACTAAGATTCTTTCTTCGGTCATTTATAAATTTTTATCAAATTACTCAACGTCAGTTACATTTGAAATAACAAAATCAGTAAGTACTGAAATACAATTGCTGAGATACTGAAATCATATTGGATTGATTATTTTTGCTTTGAGGAAGGTGAATTTGAAATTGGAACTTTTAAATCTTATAACGGTAAAACCTGCATTGCATACTTTAAATCAAATTTCGAAAGTGAATAATGTTGCTGAAAAAAGATATATGCATCTCTCCAGCAAATTACAACATAAATATTTTCTCTGTGGAATTATTATATAATTTGAGTAAATTTAAAATTCATTATTTAACCTAAACCAAAAACTAAAATGAAAAAATTAAACACATTTTTGTTAGTACTTTTCCTCTGTGTAACAGGTTCAGTTTATTCTCAAACTCAAGAGGATATTTATAGAGAATCCAATCCTGAGGAGAATGTAGTTGATAACTCAACCAAGGCTCAGGAGTGGGCACAAATTGTTGAAGCCCGAAAATCAGGCAATGAAAACTATTATTTCGAACTACTGAACAATTACAGACAAAAATATGAAGGAGATTTTAAATCAGTTCGTAACCCATTTAACGGTCCTCAGGTTGTTCCGGTATCGAAATCACAAAATGCTCCTTTCAATCAGGACTGGATTGCTAATGGTGATAATATAGTATCGTACGGCGGAGTACCAAATCCTGGTATCTTCGAGCGAAACCTCAGACTTAGAATAGATTCACTCGGGACACAGTATGTTGCCTATATCTCTACGAACAGAGATTCACTTGTAATTTACAGGTCAACGAATGGCGGTGTAAATTTTGAATTTTTTAATCTTATAGTTCCCGGTGGTTCTAACAAATGGCATTCATTCGATATGTTCATAACCGACTCTACCGGTGGACACATATTAGGAATTGTTGCTTCAAGAACGCCGAATACTTCATCTTACGCCGGTGAGCTTTACTGGCTCTCTTTTAAGTCCAGTGGTAGCTTCTTAGGTGCTACTTTAATAACCCCTACAGAATCCGGTAGAGGTAACATTGAACCAAGTGTAATTTCTGATGGAAGGGATTGGTCAGTTAGTTTAACTTATTGGTACGTAGCCTTCAGAAATGTTGATGCTTCAACAGGTGTGGGTGATAGTGCTGTAACAAGTTATTCATCGAACTGGGGTCACGGTTGGAATCCCCCCCGAAAGATCAGATCCTTTGATGATTACGACCTAAGCATTAATTACAACTATGAATCAGATTCAATTTATGTCTTACTCACAAATTCCCTTACTCCTTCCAATCCAAATCTTCGGTTAATGAGGATTTACTTGGGAAACTTAGGTACCGGAACAAGTTGGACTCAATTTAATCCGGCAAATACACCTGATCCTGAAACTTTACCACAACTTGCAGTTAACAGAGAAGTCAATGAAATGGCTATAACTTACACAAGGGAAGAGAGCGGTCTTAAGAGAATTTATTATAACTATTACACTCCAGGTGGGGCATACTGGAGTAACTCAGCGCCGGTTTTTGTCCAACCTGAAGCACAAAACGTTTCAACTTTGGATTGTAACATAGGACAATGGGCATATAGACTTTGTTTTAGGGTAATCGGTGGCAACGATACAATTGTTTACATGAATTCCGGTAATATATCAACAGGATTCGCTGGAAGAACTCAAGTCAGCAATCATAAGCCAACCGGTACTGTTGCTCCGGTAATAGCCGGTTATACTGTTCCTTCAAACGGTGGAGCTGTTGTTTATGCTGGGTTCGGGGCAACTCCGATTTATTACGATAACTCAAGTATCGCAACCAACATAACAAGTAACGGTGAAATTGCACCGGAGAGTTTTAAACTCTCACAAAACTATCCGAATCCTTTTAACCCAACTACTAACATTAAATTTGACATCATCAACAAAGGAAATGTCAAGTTGGTTGTTTTCGATGCGACCGGAAGAGAAGTTACCACTTTAGTTAATGATAATCTTGATCCGGGATCTTATGAGGTGAACTTCGATGCATCGAAACTTTCTTCAGGGGTTTATTTCTACAAACTTACCTCAGGAGAGTTTAGCGATTTGAAAAAAATGGTGTTGGTAAAATAAACTTGTATCAGGTATTGCCTAATTTAAAGAGCCACCTCAATCTGAGGTGGCTCTTTTGTTTATCGATTATATTGTTGATGTGATTTTGAATTTGTCTGAGTGAATATATTCTATACTTGCGGACGTTTTTTTTGCTTTGTCGGAATATAAACTTTTGTCAACTTTCAATATTATTATTCCCAATATAATTTAAGAAATCTTTTATCCTGCCAGCACCTTTAGAGAAGTTGAATTTTTACGAACAATATGTTCATCACGATAGTTTATCTGTGTTAGAGTAAAACGTATTAAAAATACCAACAGAGGCAAAACATAAATAAAAAACCCCGGCTGAAACCGGGGTTAACGAAAGGTCATTTACTAAACTTTCAATTTCTACTTAACCAGAAGCATTTTCTTTGTTTCAACATAAGCATCGGCTTCAAGTCTGTAGAAGTATGTTCCACTCGCTAGAGTACTGCCATCAAACTCAGCCTCGTAATAACCGGCATTCAATACACCATCCTGAAGAACTTTAACAACCTGTCCAAGCGAATTGAAGATAGTCAGCTTAACGTTTGATGTTTTTGCAATATCAAACTTAATCCTGGTAGTTGGATTGAAAGGATTAGGATAGTTCTGCCCCAGAGCATATCGTTCAGGAATTTCAGATCCAATCGTATTAATTGAGGTTGGATCGCCTATATACACATCGTCAACGAAAACAAAGAAACCATCAACTGCGCAATCCATATAATATCTGAATGCTATATAAACCGGAGTACCGAATGCTAGCCCTGAAAGGTCAACAGTGTATTCCTGAAATTGCCCGTAAACTGATCCTGCTGGCCAAAATACAGATTGCAGGTACACAAAGTTTGATGGTATTGAGTCAATGAAACTTCCCCAAATCTGGATACTATCGGAATAACTAGCACTTCCACCCGAAGCCCAGAATTTTAAAATATAGTTGTTATTAACTCCTGTAATCTGAGGGGTAATCAGCCAGCAATCTGCGACTCCATCCCCACCTTGACCTGAAGTGTCAATACTCGCCCACCAGCTAACTCCAACTGACTTCGTTCCGTTATGCGATTGTGTGAGAGCATTTGCCAAGCCTGGGCAATATTCTCCGGAATCCCTTACAGTCCAGTTTACATCAGGATTTGCGCTGATTGGAAAAACTGCATTATTTACTTTGTGCCATCCAGGAGGTAGGATTGAGTCTGTGGTTTCAAAACCCTCTTCAATCGTCGTAATCTGAGCTTTTGAGTTTGTAAACACAAAAACCAGAATAATAAAAAAAAGTAAAGTGAGTTTGTTCATTTTTTATTTGTTTAATTTATAAGGAATATTTCGGTTGTTTTTTGCCTATAAACTAAATACATCACATTGACTTTTTTTTAAATGAAATACAATTTACTTCGCAAAACTTTCTGATGTAAGATATAAAATATTTATGGTTAAATTAAATGCTAAAAATTAAATACCCAGAGTTACTTATTATGGGTTAAAACGATGCGAATTGTTTAATTTAGTTTGAAGAGAATTTGATAAATTTTTCTTTTTCCACTTTATTCTGAATTTTGATTAACGCATTTAAAAGGTTGTCAGGTCGGGGAGGACAACCTGCAACATAAGCGTCAACCGGGAGAAATTGGTCAATTCCCTGCACAACCGAGTAACTTCTATACATCCCGCCACTCGATGTACAAGCGCCCATCGCGATCACCCATTTCGGGTCGGGCATCTGGTCGTAAATCTTTCGCACCACGTGAGACATTTTATACGTAACAGTACCAGCAACAATCATAACATCAGCCTGCCTCGGCGAAAATCTCATTACTTCCATACCAAATCGTGATATATCGAATCTCGGTCCTGCTACGGCCATCATTTCAATTGCACAACACGAAATACCCATAGGCATTGGCCAAAGTGCATTTTTCCTTGACCAGTTTACTAACTCTTCAATCTTGGTAGTAAAGAAGCTTTCAGATGAAAGTTTTTCCTCTAATCCCATTTTAATACTCCTTTTTTGTATTCATAAATTAACCCTACAGCAAGTACTACGATAAAAATTAATCCGATTACAAACGAATAAATCATCTCAGGTTTAGGAAAGTTCAAAAAAGAGACCGCCCAGGGATAAAGAAATACAACTTCAATATCAAACACAATGAAACTAACAGCTACCATATAGTATTTTATGGAAAACCTGTCGTGGGCAGTGCCAATCGGTTCCATACCGCTTTCATAAGTAGATAACTTTTCTTTATTGGGACGATTAGGCCCAAGTAAACTTGATAGATTTATGTTTAGAAACGCAAATGCAGCTGAGATAAAAATTATAATAAAGATTGGAATATAACCTTCAAGCATCTTTAAATTTTGTTTACCAAAAATAAAGTTACCGGATGTAAATTGAAATTCATTTAAACGTAAATATTATTATTTCTAAAATCAATTAAAGCAAGAAGAACACATTAAAAACGATAACAGAAATATAGTTCAATAAAAAAAGGCAGGTCACACTACCCTGCCTTTATTCTTCACTGATAATGATATTTATATATATTAATGGGTACTACATTTTATTTCTTATCATTATCATCCACAACTTCGAAGTCTGCATTTTCAACGTTCTCATCACTACCGGATTTTTTTTCATCTTGTTGTCCTGCATTTTGTCCTGCCTGTCCGCCGGGTTGCTGCGTTGCCTGAGAATACATTTTAGTTGAAGCTTCGTTCCATGCAGCATTAAAACCATCAATTGCAGATTTCAATTCATTCAAATCAGATGAGCCTTTCACACTTTTCAATCTATCAATTGAAGCCTGGACTTTACCCTTTGTATCGGCATCCATTTTTTCGCCAAGCTCACCAAGTTGCTTTTCACCCTGAAATGCGAGTGAATCTGCCTGATTTTGCATATCAATTAATTCCCGTTTTTTCTTATCCTCGGCTTCGTGAGTTTTGGCATCTTTCTTCATCTTTTCAATTTCTTCATCACTCAAACCGGATGAATGGGTTATCCTTATATCCTGTGTTTTTCCGCTTCCCATATCTTTCGCAGATACGTTAAGAATACCGTTTGCATCAATATCGAAAGTTACTTCAATTTGCGGAATACCCCTCGGTGCCGGTGGAATTCCATCAAGGTGAAATCTTCCGAGTGTTCTGTTATCCACTGCCATTTGCCTCTCACCCTGTAAAACGTGAATTTCAACAGACGGCTGGTTGTCCGAAGCAGTAGAAAATATCTGAGATTTTTTTGTCGGAATAGTTGTATTAGAATCTATCAACTTCGTCATTACGCCACCGAGAGTTTCTATACCAAGTGATAACGGGGTAACATCAAGCAGAAGGACATCCGATACATCACCCGCAAGCACACCACCCTGGATTGCCGCTCCGATTGCCACAACTTCATCCGGGTTAACACCTTTGTTCGGTTCTTTTCCGAATATTTTCTTAACTGTTTCTTGTACAAGCGGAATCCTCGTTGAACCGCCAACAAGAATAACTTCGTCAATGTCATCTTTAGTAAATCCCGAATCCTTCAGTGCTTTTTCACAAGGTTCAACAGTTCTGTTTACAAGATGGTCAACAAGTTGTTCAAATTTCGCTCTCGTTATTGTTTCCAAAAGAAATTTAGGACCTTCAGCCGTTGCGGTAATGTACGGCAAATTAACCTCAGTCTGAGTTTTACTCGAAAGTTCTTTCTTCGCCTGCTCGCTTGCGTCTTTCAGCCTTTGTAGCGCCATTGGATCTTTCCTAAGGTCAATACCTTCCTTCTTCTGAAACTCATCAGCCAGATAGTCAATAAGCACCTGATCGAAATCATCGCCACCGAGGTGACCGTCGCCGTTACTTGATTTAACTTCAAATACACCATCACCAAGTTCAAGGATTGAGATATCGAATGTACCGCCGCCAAGATCGAACACAGCAACTTTTTCGTTAGCTTTCTTTTTGTCCAAACCATACGAGAGCGCTGCTGCCGTTGGTTCGTTGATTATTCTCTTCACTTCAAGCCCTGCAATTTTTCCAGCATCTTTAGTTGCCTGTCTTTGTGCATCATTGAAATATGCAGGTACAGTAATCACCGCCTCCTTAACCGGTTCCCCAAGATAATCTTCAGCAGTTTTCTTCATCTTCTGAAGTATCATCGAAGAAATTTCCTGAGGTGAATAAATCCTCTGCTGGCCGGTCGCAGGGTCTGTTATCTCAACTCTCGCAACATCGTTTTCGCCCTTAATTACTTTGTAAGGAACTTTGGTCATTTCGTCTGATACTTCATCAAACTTTCTACCCATGAAACGTTTAATCGAAAAGATTGTGTTTTGAGGATTGGTTACTGCCTGCCTCTTAGCCGGTTCGCCTACCAACCTGTCACCCGATTTAGTAAATGCAACAATTGACGGAGTCGTCCTGTGACCTTCAGCATTTTGAATTACAACTGGATCGTTCCCTTCCATTACTGCTACAACCGAGTTTGTAGTACCCAGGTCAATTCCTATTATTTTACCCATTAATTGTTTCTCCTTTTTGATTTCCCATTACGGGATGTTTTATAAAATTTTGAATATATTCTTATATAATAGAAGCATCAGGACAAAAGCCCTGATGCCCCTTTTTCTGATTAACTTACTTTACAGCGATTTCTTTTACAACCGGTTTTGCCTCTTCTATTTTCGGAAGCGTCAGGTTTAATACTCCGTCACTGTATTGTGCATCTATGCTGTCAATCTTAATATCTTTACTGAGATTGAAACTTCTGCTGTATTCGCCATAATACCTCTCGTTTACCACAAGGTTCTTTTCTTCTTTATTGTAAGTCTGGTTCTTCGTACCTTTTACCGTTAAAACGTTGTTCTCAACATTAATCTTAATATCCTCTTTCTTAATTCCGGGCAATTCAAGGTTGAGATAAAAATTATCACGATCCTCAGTAATTTCAACTTTTGGTGTGAAACCTGAATTGAGCTCCGGTGTCGGAAAATCCTTGAAGAAAGTGTTTATCGTATCTAACAAGTCGCTGTTTCTGAATTTTACTAAGTTCATTTTTTTATTCCTCCTTTTAGGGTTTTAATTTTAACTTTACTTACTATATAGCAACTTCCGTGCCAGACCAACTTTTGTGAATTATTGTTCAATAATATTGAATTATCGTTCATATTTAGCATATAAAAGAGATTTTAAATGAAATATGTTTCACACTATTATGAAATTTTGAGTTGAAAAGGTGAACAGGCTTCAACACCGGTTATACTAAATTTACCAAATTCGAATTAACTTTCTCTGAGGTTAAGTGACTTTAACGCTTTTGACAATTGACAATACTTTTCTCAGGTCTAACAAACCGGATAACTGAATAGTGAAGAAAAAAAGCAGTACCAGCAGGATTGATGAAATAAATATCAACATTTCATTTTCCACAAAAAACGATATCAGGGTGAATAAAAGGAAACAGCAAACTGCAACAAAAAAGATTGTAAGATTGATGAACCATTGGTATTCAATTCTATAGATTTTTTGAGAGATGAAATAAAGAAAGATGAACATTACGAAATATGAAAACAAAGTGCTGAATGCTGCACCGGTTATATCATATAAGGGTATTAAAATTATATTAGAAATTAAATAAACTCCCAAACCAATCAATGCATTAATGAAAAGGTGGTAAGTCTTGTTTGAAAAGAACGGCGCAACATTCATATTTGCAATTAATCCAGCGAAGAAATATGACAGCAGCACTATAGGAACAATCTTCAAGCCGTACCAAAAGTCTTTATCAAGAAAACTTATTCCGAACATTTCCAATTTTACTAACGGGGGCAATAGTAATGAGAAAATCAAGACTAAACTGATCCCTGCGAAAACAAAATATGTGAAAATTTCCGATATAATTTTTTTATTCTCAGGATCATCTGCAATATTTAAAAAATACGGAGTCCACGAGAAACGGAAGGCAGCAACAAGTAATCTCATAACAGATGCGAGTTTGATACTCGCTGAATATATCCCTACCAATCCTTCATCGAAATAATGTTTAAGAAAAAATCTATCGGCTTGCTCTGTGAAAATTATTATAAGTCCTATATAAATGAATTTATTGCCATACAAAATCATCCGTCCGGTCAACTTAAGATCAATTTTGAACGTGAGGAATTGTTTTGTAATGTATAAGCTGTAAATGTAAGTTACCGCAACCGAAATTATATAGCTGTAGAGAATCGCTTCAATCCCAAACCGGAAATAAAATATGAACAAAAGGTTGAATGCAAGATTCAAGATAAACGTTACAATTGTGAGTTGGAAATATTTCTTCGCGTTTAATTCAGCCCTAAGGAGGATCAATGGGATTCTGTACATCGAATCTGTAAAAAGCAGCACAGATAAAATCCTTACGATATATATTCCGTAACTATCGTTTGCAAAGCCAATGAACTCAGCTATATCGCCTGCTAAAATAAATACAACAATTGAGAATATAAACGAGGTTACCGTAATCGTAATGAGTGTAGAAGAATAAATTTTACATTTACCCTCATGACTATTTTCATCAATAAAAAATTTAAGAAACGAGGTTTCCGAGCCATACATATAGAGTACTATCAAAAGGAACCAAACCGAACTCAACAGGGCGTAATATCCAAGTTCATTCACTGAAAAGTAGGCTGTGTAAACCGGTAAAAGTATAATAGAAAGAGAACGGTTGAGAAATGCACCGAGCCCGTAGAACATAGTTTGCGAAAATAGTTTCTTGATGTGGCTGCTCATTCTCAGATTATCTTGTTGTCATAATAAAGCAGATCGAGCTTGTCGTTAACCGAACGGTAAGAATGATATTTCTCCGCCCATGCACGACCTTCGTTTATCTTTGCTCTCCGGAGTTGTTCGTTATCAATCAGTTGAAGAAGCCTTTCTTTCAGGTTATTTATGTTACAGGCTATAAACGGATTTTCTTTTAAGAAATCAAGATAACCTGATGAAAATTCTACAAACGTCGGAATCCCCATTGAAAGATTTTCAATTGAATTTTTCCCATATCCGCTACCACCGGCAATCCCGCCAACCTGATCAATTGCAAGGTCGCACGTGCTCTTAATTTTTAATACTTCCTCTCTGTCCATATTTTCAACAAGGACAAACTCAATTTGCCTCACTGCTTCAACCTCCCTGATTACTTCAATAATTTTATCAGTTCCTTTGAAAAGTCTGTTAGTCGGAGAATGAATAATTTTTATCTTTGAATTATTTCGAATTGGAATTTTATATTGATGTACATCGAAAGGAAAGAAGAGATAATTTATTCCGGGATACAATTGTGTATGATCGAACTCAACGGTAAGGTTCAGGTCAGAAATTTCATCCAGATCTTTAAATATTCCCCTGGTTCTCAAATCGCTACCGAAGTAACAACATACGATTTTTTTCCCCAGTGATTTAATTTTCCTTGCGAAACGCAAATCCCTGAAGAGGTCCATTCCACCATCGAAATGGTATATGTCGTAATCAAATAAATCATAATGATTAATCGCGGAAAATATTTTAGGGGTATTTTTTAAATCGCGCAACTTGAAGTAAAGTGCTTCAATCGGGTTTTTTGATTTATAGTATTTTAAACCCGAAACTTTTGCATCAATTTTACTGTCGCGCCACTTCTTTGCATATTTTCCGGTGTGACTATTAAGGTTCAGGCATATATCTTCAGGGAATTTCAAAGTATTCGGGTACATTGTGACTAAGCGGGCTTTGTAGTGATTTGCGTTCTGCATATTTACAAAATCCATCGGCATCCCTGCGAAGTTCTGCGGTGCAATATGAAGAACTTTAATCAGCCTGTTCAACTTCTGTTGCTTATTAGCCTAAGTATGTTCCCGGAAAATATCTGCTCTTTATCTGTTGCGGGTATATCCAATGACTCAATTAACGGAATATACATTGACGGTAATCCGAGGTTGTAATCGCTACCGAAAATTACTTTATCTGCCCCTACAATTTTTACTGCGTTATTGACAAAGTAAAATTCCCTGACTGACTCGGTTCCGAGATAAACGTTATTATAACGATTGCGTGCTATTTCAATCGCACATTCCATTATCAGACCCGGTTGATCTCCACCCATATGTGCGAGTATTAACGGAATTCCCGGGAACATTACAGAAACTTCAAGGCAGAATTTATAACTTGCAATCTCCTGCCACCTGCCGCAATGTACAACAACAGGAATCCTTCTTGATTCAGCTAGAGCAAGATATTTTACAAATGAAGGATCTGTAATTCTTCTCTTTTGTAGAGATGGATGGATTTTAAACAGTGAAATCCGGTTGATGTTATTTTCAAGAAATTTGTCAAGCTCCGGATCCATCGGATTTATCCATGCCATATAATAAAATTTGAAATCCCGGTTGTCAATTGTTTGAGCAAATAACTCGAGATTTGATGTTGAATCGGTTGGCATACATACAGCTGCATCCACTCCGGATGACTTCATTACATATATTGCCTGCTCAACAGTTGAAGTGTAGTTAAAAAATACTTCACTCCATTTTCCGATATGAATGTGCGAATCAATTATCATAAAATTTTTCTCCTGTTTTAAATTCATTCAATAGGGATATTTCCTTACGGTTAATATCATTAAGCTCGAAAATCAAAATTTCTCCGTCAGCAAGCGCAAGCCTGATAAAATTATCATTAACTTCGGTTACTTCAGCAAAATCCGATTTCTTTGTATTTACTTTAACTAACCCGGCACGATTAATAAAATACCGTTTACCCTTGAAATCAAAGAATGACTGAGGATAAGGCGTATATAGCGCCCTCATTTTATCGTACGATTTTTTAACTCCGGCGCTCCACTTGATTAACCTTTCATCTTCACTAAGTAATTTACCGGCAATGAATGAACTCCCGGATTGAGGATGATAATTGCACTCCCCTGTCTCCAACTCACATATAGCTTCGCAGAATATCTCACCGGAAATTAATGCACATTTTTCGTACAACGTATTAACGTCATCGGTTAATTCAATTCTTAACTTTTTTTCGATAAGTAAATCACCCGAATCAACACCATCGTCAATCCTGTGAACAGAAATAATCAAACTTTCATCACCATTCATGATTGTCCTGCTAATGGGCGCCCGCCCCCGATATTCTGGAAGTTTACCACAGTGTAAATTTAAAATACCAAACTCCGGTAAGGAATAAACATCCTTTTTAATTATCTCCATAAAACCGCAACAAACCCCAAGATTGCATTCAGATATTTCACTTTTGAGCTCATTAAGTTTTTTGACTTTGAAAATTCTAATCCCGTTTAAGTCACAATATTCTATAAGCGGGAAGAAAAATTTTGAGTCAAGTTTTTCCCTGTCGCGATTTTCGTGAATAACAGTAAATTCTGGAATTCTCCCATTCTTTATTAACCCCTTGAGACAATGGAGGCTCATCACTCCATGAGCAAGATAAAAAAACTTTATTTTTGGAGTTGCGTTTTGTACCATTTGTATGACCTCATAATCCCCTCATTTAAATCAACTTTTGGTTTATATCCGAGCATACTTGTTGCCTTATCAATTGATGGTATTCGCAATTCAACGTCAACATAGTTCTTCGGGATATATTTTATTTTTGCTTTAGTACCCGTCAGTGAAACTATCTTTTCAGCAAGTGATGAAATTGTAATAGTACCCTTCGGATTTCCAATATTAAATATTTGTCCGACAGCTTTCCTCTTTGTAAGACATAACATAATACCATTGACCATATCGTCAATATAGCACCAGGAGCGTATTTGATCGCCATCACCATGAATTTCAATATCTTTATTGAGCACGGCATTTTTAATAAACTGATGAATCGCACCTTCGCCAACCTGTCCCGGTCCGTAAATATTGAAAGGTCGAATTATTACAATCGGATAACCAAATGTTTTGAAATAGCTGTGCAGTATATGTTCGCCGGCTACTTTACTGATTGAATACGTCCATCTCGCTTCACCTACAGGTGCAAAATTGGTCGCATCTAATTCAGTTGATTTGTAAGCATAAGCGCCCAATACTTCGGATGTGGAAAAATCCAATACTCGCTCAAGTCTTTTAGAACATGGCTCAAGCGCCTTCATAAGGTTGAATGTACCGGTTATATTCACGTCCAGAGTTTCTACCGGATTTTTTATAACGGTATCAATACCTGCAACTGCCGCAAGATGAATTACTACCTGAGGTTTAAATTGATTCACCTGCTTATTAAGGAAATCCACATCAAGTATATCACCTCGTATAATTTTCAAATTACCGGATTTGATATTTTTCGTTGAAATTGAATCTCTGGAAAAGTTATCGTAAATCAGAATTTCATTATTCATGACGAGCTTTGAGACCAGAGTACTCCCAATAAATCCCGCACCACCGGTCATCAGTATTTTTTTCCCTTTTAGCATTAAGTTAAATTATATTCAAAAACTTTCCTCAGATAACCAAACCCGAGAAATCTCCTTTTAAAAGAAAACAAACCTTCAAGCAAATTCCCTTTAATATCGGAAGTCCCGATGTCATAATATTTGAAACCATTTCCCTTTGCCCATTCAATAGTTTTATATAACGTAAAGTCAGATGCTCCGTCAATATTTTCGTTTGTATCAATTGCGAGATAAAAATTAAGAATTACATCCGGAGTAATTTCAAACAGGTAACAAACGCTGACAGGTAAACCTTCACAGGTTGAATAAAATATTCTTATACGGTCATTCACCGATTCCTTCAGATACCGGATTTCATCAAGCGTATGAGTTGGTTTAACGTTTTTTGCGCCCCGGTCTTTAAGAAGTATCTCGAACAAATCATTGAAAAGCGTACTTTCATCTTTAGATGAATATTCAAAAAACTCAAACTTCTCCGCCCCCCTGTTTATTGCCCGCTTTTTCTCAGCGATATTTCTGAATTCAAATTCGGATAGATTGATAATGTTCGTGATTGATACTTTCAAAATTCTGAATCCTTTGTAGAGCAAAGCGTATTCGTTCTCCTCGCATGGCATTGCGTCGTACAGGAACGGATAGCTCCTGAGCGTAATTTTATCGAAACTGTTTTCCCTCATGTAATTTAAAAATTCCGGAATAGCCTTAATGTAATCTACAACGTAACTCCGCCTCTTCCACCAGAAACTTCCGAAACTCACGCCGTTGCACGAAATAAATCTTTTCAAACCATTTTCATTTAGTTCGCAGCCGGTCATTAACGCAAGCAGTTTGTTGTTCCGTGTATCCCTGAATTTCAAATGATGCCAGCAAATTCCCTTTCCGAATTTATCGTTATAGCTCAGAAATTTCGGGTCGAAGAAAAGGTTGTATTGATTCCGGAGAAATTCAGCCCAGTCCAAATCTTCGTTCAGTTCCTTTACTCGCTCTACTACTATCATTTAGTTATTCGAATATAATTCATAGCCTCTGGTTTTATAAATCAACCGGTAGTTACCCGGGATGAACAATTCTGAAGCTGGATAATCTGCGCGGTTAATATTGTCTTTCTCGACTATCACAAAGGTTTCGTCTTTATATTCAGATAGATCCGACCTTATTGAGTCTGTCCCGTTTTTTGTATCCAACATTGTAATATTGTAACCGCTCTTCGTCCAATCAACATCCGCCCCTTCGAAATAAAAACTTAATTGCGGGTTATATCTGTAATCTGATGCAATGTAACAAATCCTGCTTGCGGGATAAGAATCAATAATTAACTTCAGTTCGGAAATATTGTAAGTATTCTCCCAACTCGGGATATCAATCAGATATTTTATATTTGATATTAGGAAAGTCAGTACTACAAATAAAATTAACACCGGCTTTAACCTGTTTATCTTTGATACCAGAAATGCCACAGCTGTCAACAAAATAACCGATACACCGAGAACTAACAGTATAATAAGAAAATCGCTATGCAACACAACTTCTTTTGCCTGATGTCTGACTGTATCCGTGAAATACCAAATAAGATTAAATAACAACAACAACGCTGCGATAAATTTCTTCCGGAAGGAATCAAACTCATAAGATAAAATAAAATCTGCAAGCAACATTACACCGGGGGTTAAAATAAGCAGAATGTAAACTTCGAGCTTCGTCTTGAATATTGTAATTATTACAAAGCCGGTTAAAAACCAAACCCAAAGGAAAACTTTTTGCCACGATAGTTTCCTGATTTTTTTAAAATCAGTAACCAACGAGTAAAAAATCAAAACTGAAAAAGGAATTATATTCAGCAAATAGTTTATATAATAAAGCAATCCGGAGCTTTTATTGTTATGCTCTAAACCTGAGAATGCTCTTTCAATAATATGAAATCCGAAAAAGTAAGACAGGAATTCATAACCATGCGTAACAATCATGTATATATGCCAGGGCGCCGCTATGATTATACCGATCAGAGAGAACAACAAAATATCTTTTACCGTAACTTTGAATCTATCTATTAAGAAATAATACGAAATCATGAAAACAATCGGAATCAGGATTCCAACAATAATTTTCACCATCAGGCATAAACCAAAAACAACCCCTGTTGAATACAAATATTTTACCGATCCGCTCCGGTTATAATTCAACATTAAATAAACTGAAAGTAAAATAAAGAACGTGTAGGGTATATCAAACTGAAACCGCTTTGAAAAGACATTGAAGATGATCGTAGAGCTGAAAATCAACGTCGCAAGCAGACCAACTTTCCTGTCAAATAATTCCGAAGAAGTCTTATAAATCAGAAAAAGTGATGCGATTGAAAACGCGAAGATGATTAACTTCAAAGTTGGGGAGTTCAACCCGGTAATGAGAGAAATGAAATAGCCAATCCAAATTAGCAACGGAGGATGAGACCCGGAATAGAAACCACCGGTGGAATGAGAACTTTGGTCAAAGAAATCACCGTTAATATAAATCGATAGTACTCTCAACGCGTACATCCCCTCATCCCAGGGTTGTATGTCTGTCGAAAATACCGGTGGAATTTTTAAAACACAGATTATGAGGAGAGCAGAATAAAAAAGGTAATTCAGGATTTTCTTATTATCGAAAGCCTGATTGAATTTTTCTAAATGAACGTTCATTCATCTGATTCAAATTAAAAGCTAATTCCAAGGGAAAAAGTATTGCTATTCCCGAAATCGAGTGAATAAGGCACATAAGCGTAATCCACATTAAAGTTTTTATATTTCAACCCGATTCCTGTAGTGAGTCCCCTGTTCTCGTACGCAGTCTGATAGCCTACTCTGACGAACACAATTTCCTTATACCCTAATTCCCCTCCCGAATTAATATGGAAACTTCCCCCGTCAATAATTTTGTATCCCTCCAAGCCGAATCTGAAAGCAAAGTCACCTCTTGTCTGTGTATAACCCGCGCCAAGCCTTATGGCAGTTGGTAATTTTGTTTCAACGTGTCTCAAACCGTTAACTGATCCAAAGTTACTTAATACTGCAGACAGACTCAAATCATCCATTATATAATTTGCTCCAATATCGAAGGCAACACCTGAAGCATCATCCACATAAAGTTTCTCGTAAATAAATTTTCCGGTTGCTCCGACAGTTAAGAATTCAGAAAGTTTATATGCCGCGGAAACTCCCATAGATAAATACTCTGCGTTGAACTCACCTTCCCTTTCACCCGGTATTTGTCTGATTTCAATATCTGAAATACCCGTTTTAAGGAAACCGATACCGAAAGCAAATTTATCTGATATCTTCATTTTTCCAGCAATAAAATCATGATTCAAATCTTCCATTTGGTTACTGTGCATCAGTACAACATTCGTATTCGCTCCATTAATTAACCGTGCAGGGTTATAGATAACAGCGGTTGCGTCATCGGTTAATGAAGAGTATGCATCACCCATGGAGATTGACGGAGCGCCTACACCTAATTTAAGAAATGCAAATCCTGTATTGCCCGCCCCGTCATTTTGTGAATAAATTACAATAGGCAACATTGAAAATATAAGGATAAAAACTTTTTTCATATCTTATTTAAATTTAAAAACCAGGCTAACATTTTGTAGCGCGGATTTTGAATAAGGTTCAAGTTGAAATGAATAATCAAGCCCAAGATTTATGTCTTCGGAGAACTTTCTTGTAAACCCGAAGCCCGCAGCAGGTTTGATATTTCCGAAAAAATCATCAACCCCGAAATTTATCCTTTCAATCCCGGCACGAAGAATAATTGATTCAGTTAACTTATATTCACCTCCCAATTTCACTGAAAATTCATCGTAAAGTTCAACACCACTATCGGAGTTGAAATTCTCAGGTTGCCGGATTTTTATATATTCTGCTTCAAGTGTAACCGAGCCCTTATTATCCGGGAGTTTATATGAACTTCCGATATTGATAAGTGTCGGGAATTTGTCAACGGTAATATTCCCGGATGATCCGTAAATCTCGCTCGAACTCCACTCATTTTTCGCACCTAAATCTCTTACAGCTAATCCGATTGTAAGGTTATGACGAAGTTTGTAAATTGCCCCTACATCGAATCCAAGTGCGAGCTTACTCGTTACATCCTCGAATAATTTCGAATAGTAGAGCTTGAAACCAACACCGATTGCCAATTGCTCATCAAGTAAAAATCCTGTACCGAGATAAAACTGATTATCGAAGGTTGAGAACATTCCAATCTGTCTGGTATCGTTATTCCTGCCGTCAATATCCGATACACCGGAGTTAATCCAGGATAGGGTAATCCCTGCTCCGCCTTTTTCCTGATTTGGTAACTTAAATTTTCTTGAGAACCCGACAAAGTTCAGACTTCTGTCGAAACTCATAAAGGAATATCCAACATTTACTATCCCCTGTTCCTGGAAAGTTGAAATCGCTGGATTGTAATAACCGAAATTGTCAGTGAAAATGTTCGATACCATCGCGTTACCCATTGAGAGCCCCCTTGCTCCGAAGCCCATTCGTGCAAAAGCTCCGGCGAAACTCCCTACCTGTGCAAAGACAGAACCGGCAATAAGTGAAATTAAAAACGTTAATAATAACTTTTTCAAATCAATTCAAATTTTAATGTTATTGAATAACGAGAATTTTACCCCAATATTCATCATCACCATCAATTTTAATCCTGTAAAAATAAACGCCATTTGCCACCTGCAATCCGTTATCATTCTTCCCGTCCCATTGAGTGAACAGCTCGTCTGTTCCGAATCTCGTTGCATTTTGTATTATCGTCCTCACCTGATTCATACCAAAATCGAAAAGTTTAATCGTTACTTTCGCGGAAGGTTTGTTTGTTTTATAAAAAATTCTGGTTACTTCATCATCCGGTGCGAAGGGATTGGGCGCAGCATAAGTTTTAATATCAGAAGAGAGTTCAATCGGATCAATTGCCCTTATAATTTTCCAACTGTCTGTCCATGATGTCCCAAGCTCCCTTGTTCTGCACATCCCGTCAATTGTTCCGATATATAAAGTATCCTGGATATAATTTCCCGAGAAGAACCGTTCCGTGCGGAGTACATCATTAGTTTTGTTATCAATTATTGAACCTGGTTTAACCCAAAGGAATTGTCCGAAAGTTGATTTCCAGACACCCTGGTCGGTAAGTGCGTATATAATTGTATCTCGTGCGAAAACGTTGTTCGGTTTAATATTGCCTAATGTTGACTTCCAAGTAATTCCGTTGTCAGTGGTGAAAGAAAAAGCATCGTACTCAAGTTGCCCCTCAGCTTTTCTTGAAGCCGCCCATATTACCGGTTGCCCGAAAAGCGATTGAACGTAAATATTCGTAACGAAATTCCCTGAAATGCCGTTACCTGAACCGGTGGGGTCAGTATTACCAAAGTTGTATTTACGCCAACTCTCTCCCCAGTCCGTTGATTTATTAATACCATTGGCAGTGCCAACGTATAAAACGGAATCGTTTTGAGCTTCAATAGTAAATGCTCTGTGGTTGAGGTTTATTCGCGGATCGAGGATAAAATCGTATGTACCGCCCGGAATAATACTGTCAATATTATCAGGAGGTAGAACAACCCGATGCCACGAATTTCCGTAATCAGTTGATTTCCTCAGACCGCCCGCAAAAGAAGTTATCCAGATGGTAAAGTTGTTTAAATCGTTTTTGGTTCTTGTAATCGCGATATCAAATGATAAATTTTGTTGTGGTACAACAACCGGTAGCGCGCTCAGTATGTTACTCCCGTATTGCACTGTAGTATCGTACATTCCGTCCATTGGTTGCGGAAACGAACTCCAATTGGTTCCACCATCGGTTGAAACTTTGATACCCGTTCCGGTCGGGACAAAATCACCGGATACTTCAGTGGTCGTGGATGTTGCAACTGCAACTACGTTAAACGTTACCCCGATTCCGGAAATCCCGTCTTCACCGAATGGTTCAAGTCCGAAATAATGCTGGTAATTCCTGAATCCGTCAATAGTCCTCATCACACCGGTTCCTGTTGAAAACCAAACTGTATCGCCGGTAAATGACTTTAATATTCTTGTCAGGAAATTACTAGACGGATACTTTACAGTTTTCGGAACAACTTCAACCTGCGGGGCATCCCGTAATACCGTTGTTCCCATATTTATGTTTTGAAAATTCCGGTCAAGCAACCTGAATGTTTCAAGATCAAAAATATCCTGTGAATGCAGTGTTGACGAAAATAAAATAAAAATGAACAAAAAGTATTTTCTCATTAAAATTGCCATCTTAAGGTTGTACAAATTTTATGCTATCTGAAACCGGTTGACTTAATGCGTTTGAATTATCGTTTACTTTAAATGTATAAACAAAATATCCGTTCAGACCCGTTGAAGTTACATAGTTAGAAAATTTAAAAATACCGTTTCCCTCATACACCATTGGTAAATTATTGAATACAACTCCATCCGGTCGTTTGGCATCAAAGGTTGCCGAACGTATATCGCAAATTCCATCGGAATCGTTTGCATTAAGCGAAATAGTCAACAGCACTGAATCCTGAACAGGTCTCACTACACTATCCGGAAGCGAGGTAAGTTCGATGAACGGCGGCGAGTTGTTCGGATTTCGTACTTCAAACTCTTTTAGAAATACATTGCTCATCAAGCCGAGATTGTCCTCAACCTGAAACTGAATCTTATAAACTCCAACAACAAGGCAACTGATGTTACCAATTGAAGCATTTGCTGAATACGAATTTCCACCGGAGTTTTGGAGTAATACTTCTGCAATCATAGTATTACCCGGATTAAAAATTCGCGCATAAGCATTGGATATTTGATTCTGCGAATTTACTTCTATGGCAACCGGAAATGAAATTTCCGGGTTGGATGAACTTGCATTAACTACGGTTGGTGATTGAGTAATGTTAACTATTACCGGAGCGGTGTAATTGGGATCAATTACACCGGAATCTTCTTTTTCACATGAAGAAAAAAATAATATCGTTGTTGTAAAAAGAAGTAACTTTAAAATAAGGTTTTTATTCAAAATGTAATCTGAGAGTTTTTGGGATAATACGCAAAACAAAAAAAGTATAGTAAGGCTATATGGAGTGATTTAAGATTTCTTGATTCCTGCAAATTATAATATCAAATCAGTACTGTCAAGGGTTTATTTTATTACGATTTCGCTGACTTTTTAGTTTATTCCCTGTTTGGCGGAATAATGCTATATTGCCATAATATGTTTTATCCCTATGAAATGAAAAAATCTACGATAATGATGATACTAAAATTTTAAAATTTAACTAAACAACCTTAATTTTTAACTATGGCTACGAGGAAACTTTGCGCTTTTTATCTGAGTGCATTTAATCGGTTCAGTACAAATGATGAGTTTATTTTCACAAAGACAGCTGACAAGTATATTGGAATCACCAGAAAATTTTTAACAACCAAGATAGAATCCCTCATCAGTTATTATCAGGCTGCAGGTCTGGGAAAAGGCGATAAAATTGCAATCATCTCTGAGAACAGAATAGAATGGATAGTAACGGATATTGCAGCTGCGTTTTTAGGTTTGGTAACGGTTCCGATTTACAACACGCTTAGCAAAGAGCAAATAAAATACATCCTGGGAAATTCCGGCTCAGTTATGTGTTTCGTTTCTGGAAGCCTTATGCTTGATCGAGTACTTCAGTCCAGGGATGAGTTACCCGATTTGAAATCCGTAATATCATACAACGATTTTCATGACATCGAACGTCCTGAAGGTATCTGCTACTTTTCTGAAATTGTATCTCACGCCCGGGATCATATTCCGGATATAAACAAACTGAAAATCCTGTGCGATAAAATCGAAGAGGAAGATTTATTAACCATTATTTACACTTCAGGTACAACCGGGATACCGAAAGGTGTAATGCTTTCTAACAAAAACATCTGTTCAAACCTCGTTTCATGTCAGAATGTGCTTGAGATTTCAGAGCGGGATTCATTTCTCTCATTCCTTCCATACTCGCATATTTACGAGCGGGTCGCTGGTTATTATCTTGCATTATTTTCCGGAGCTAAAATCTATTATGCACAAAACATTGATACAATTGCAACACAAATGCCTGAGACAAAGCCCACTATAATTATTACTGTTCCGAGGTTGCTGGATAAAATGTATTATAAAGTAATGAAATCAGGGCTTGAAGAAACCAGCGGAATAAAAAAACGTATTTTCAAGTGGGCTATAAGAACAGCCAAACCAGGGAAATCAAATAATCCAACGCTTAATTGGAAAATCGCAAACTTTATGGTTTACAAAAAAATTAAAGATAAAACCGGTGGGAGAATCAGGTGTTTCGTAAGTGGTGGTGGTGCACTTAATAAACAAATCGGCGAATTCTTTGATGGGATTGGTCTGCAAGTTCTTGAAGGTTATGGTATGACGGAAACTTCTCCCGTGATTTCAGTTAATCGTCCCGGACGGAATAAATACGGTACAGTCGGTATTCCCCTCGATGGTGTAATGGTTGATATTGCCCACGATGGTGAGATACTCGTTAAAGGTGAACTCGTAATGCAGGGCTATTATAATTTACCTGAAGAAACTTCCGAAACAATAAAAAACGGATGGCTTCATACCGGCGACATCGGTGAGTTTGATAAAGACGGGTTTTTAAAAATCACAGATAGAAAAAAATCACTATTCAAAACTTCGGGTGGAAAGTATATCGCACCGTTGCAAATTGAAGAAACACTCGCACAGTTGCCATGGATAGAGCAGATAATCGCTATCGGTAACGAGCGGATGTTCGTCTCTGCTCTCATCGTTCCCGCCAAAGATGAATTAATAGCAATTGCAAAGAAAAATTCATTTGATGCAAATAGTTTTGAAACCCTGATAGAAAATTCTGAATTTTTGAAACTGCTTCAAAGACAAATTAATTCTGCTCAGAAAAATTTGGGTAGCCATGAAAAAGTTAAACGCTTCGGATTTATTAAAGAACCGTTTACAATTGAATCAGGAGAACTTACACCAACTTTAAAGGTGAAACGAAAAGTGGTGGAAGAGAAATACAAAGAATTAATAAACAGTCTGTACGAGAAAATCTGATACTCTGTTAATTCATTACAAAATTCACAATATCATCTTTTGAGTGTGTATCGTTAATTTCCAAAACCTTCCTATGATCACGATTGAGCGCAAGCCAGTTTGAGATTACTTTTATCTCATCAAGTTCCTGAACAGTAAATTTATGTTTGATAAACTTATTTAACGAAAAGAAAAGATACTCCGATGTTTCAATAATTTTCTCAAAATGGTTATTCTGATCAAACTGATTATCCTTTTCGAGAATGTAAGTTTCAACAAGTTTACCGTTGTGAATAAAGAAAATTTCTCGCTTTTGGTTATTGTCGCATTTAATTATAATCTTTTTATCATTTATCGCCGAAGTTATAACTTTTTGATAGCTCATCACCCTTGATATATCATTTATCCTATCCCGTACAAAGGCAGCCCGCTCATAAGCAAACTGATCTGAGAAATTTGTCATTTGCTTCAGATAGATTTTCTGTACAGACTCCTTTTCAGTTGTAGTGAGAAAATTGTGCACTTTCATTACCTCTTCCCTGTAAGAACTTAAAGACTGACTGAAATTACACGGCGCATCGCATTTGCGCATTTCAAAATACATACAGGTTGAGTTAAGATTTGAAGGTTTAAGAATTTTATATTCACACTTTCGCAGTTTAAATTTTTCGTGGATATCTTTAAGCAACCGGTTTACAGTCAATCCGCTTGAGAATGGTCCATAATAATAAGCACCGTCATTTTCTATTTCATAAACCTTTTGAATTTTCGGGAAATCATTTTGCACATCAATCTTAATAAACGGGTGGAACCTAAACCGTTTAATTGCGGAGTTGAAACGTGGTTTTAATTTTTTAATTAGATATGATTCACGTATCAATGCCGAGAGTTCGGAATTGGTAATTTCATATTCAAGTTCCTGAATATTTGCAAGCAGATTTCTCACCTTATACGGCATCTCAGAATTATGCCTGAAATAAGATGAAATTCTTTCCCTTAAACATTTAGCTTTACCGATATAGAGAACCTCGCCCGACCTGCTTTTCATAAAGTAAACACCAGGCTCTTTCGGAATATCCCTTAGGTTTAACCCTATTCTTTTTAAAGCAGGTGGTTTGTGGTTATCAGTATAAATCTTGCTGTTTTGATATTTAAGCAATTCGTCAATGTATTCCAAATCATAATTTTCCGTTATGTTTGAAATCAAATGCATTAGTATTTTGGCAGTGGCTAACGCATCGTCTAATGCACGGTGAGAATTTCTTCTTTTTATGTTGTAGTATTCGCACAACCTCGAAAGAGATTTGCTCTTTAACCTTCGATGTATCCTCCTTGCAAGTTTACAGGTGCACAATGTTTTCAACCGGAATTTATTTCCGTAACCTGCATTAATAAAGGCTGTCTGGAGGAATTTGTAATCGAACATTACATTGTGTCCGGTAAAAATTATTTCCGGACTAAATTCACCATAAATGAAATTATAAACCTCATGCGCAATATCTGCAAACGTTGGTTTATCGTAAACATCTTCATTAGATATTCCTGTTAATTCAGTAATCCCGTATGGTATGTGTTGTTGCGGGTTGACAAGTGTGGTGTACTTTGAGGTCAATTCGCCGTTCACAACTTTTATTAACGCAATTTCTGTTATTCTGCTATCGGATGGAGATAATCCCGTTGTTTCAACATCGCAAACAATGAAAGTTGCGTCAAGTATTGGCGTTCTGTCAGACATTGTACAATTATACCAATCAGAAATGATTATTGAAATAATATTTTTGTGTGTTTGAACCCCAAACTTAGCGTGGTTATGAGATCAGGATTCAATTGTTTGAAAGTAATTTGAATTGTAATTGAAACCGATTATTAATAAAATGATTTCTTTTGTCAAAATCATTAAACATATATGAAAAGGAAAAACTATTTTTTTAATAGTGCAATTGTCATTTTCGTTTGTTTATTAACCGCATTTATAGCGTGTTCATCCAGGAAAAAAATTGAGCTTGCATCGTTGGGGGACGAAAAGATTTGGTTATATGAATTTGAGGATCAATTCCTTAGAACTGTAAACAATCTCGATTCTGCAAAAAAGACATCTATCGAACAACGCGAACAATTCTTGGATTTGTTGATTAAATTCCGGTTAAAGGTTAAAGATGCGCGTGACAGGGGGTTGCTCGAATCAGACGATATTCAGAAAGATCTCAACGAATACAAGAAAAACTTTCTTTCAACTTACCTTGTTGACAAAGAAATCATAATACCCGCAATTAAAGAAGTATACGACAGGCGAAAAGAAGAAATCAGAGCTTCACACATATTAATTAATCTTCCTCAAAATCCGAGCCCTGAAGATTCAATAGCCGCATACAATAAAGCTGAACAAATAATTGAGAGACTTAAAAACGGTGAAGATTTCCGCAAGGTTGCATCCGAAACTTCTGAAGATCCAACCGCTGCACAGAACGGTGGTGACCTGTATTATTTTACTGGTGGTATGACAGTGCCGGAATTTGAAGATGCGGTTTATTCAATGAAAGTTGGAGAGTTTTCCAAAAAGCCGGTCAGGACTCAGTTCGGGCTTCATATTATTTACGTTACAGATCGGCAACCGAGGAAAGAATCAGTATCTGCGTCTCACATATTAATTCAAATTCAACGGGATTCGCTTGGTAACATAATTGACTCAATCGGCGCATACAACAAGGCTAACGATATTTTAAACCGTGTGAGGAACGGTGAAGACTTTGCTACCCTCGCAAAAGAGTTTTCTATGGATCCCGGTTCATCCCAGAGAGGTGGTGATCTCGGATATTTCGAGAGGCGACGAATGGTGCCGGAATTCGACAGTGCCGCTTTCTCAATGAAAAAAGGCGAAATTTCCGATCTTATTAGAACTCAGTTCGGTTGGCATATTATTAAAGTAAACGACATTAAAGAAGTTGCCCCCTTTGAGGTTAGCAAAGACAAGCTAAAATCTGAGTTCAGGCGAAGTCCGCAGTTCAAAAAATTGTATAATGAATATTTAGAAAAGGTCAGGAAAAGGTTTAAATTTGAAATCATTCCCGCCGGTATAGATTTTTTACTCAGCAAATCGGATACAAGTCAAACTGTAGCAGTAAACGGTTTCGCAACGAAATTTACCGGAGCAGATAACGATTTTATTGTTGCCGAATACAACGAAGGTGAAATCAAAGTCAGCAATGTTCTCCATTTTCTTGAAACCAATCGCGAGTTCGCGAACTTAAAACCGACACGAGACGTGCTTGAGGATATCATTAAAGGTTCGTCTGAAATTATCCTTCTCGATAAAATGGCAAAACGTGAAAACGTTGAAAAGGATGATGAGTACAAGGAAATGTTAACCGAATACGAGAACGGGCTTCTTTCATTCAAAATTGATCAGGAGGAACTTTGGAGTAAAATTCAGGTTAGCGAAGAAGACATAAAAAATTACTACGAATCCAATAAAGAAAAGTATTCGATTATGGACGGAGAAGAGAAGAAGTATAAAACAATAGATGAGGTACGTTCCGAAATCTCAAATCAGTTACAACAGGATAAATTCAAAGAGTTGGAGAATGCTTATATTACAAAGCTTAAAGAGAAATATCCTGTTGTAATAAAACGTGAAGTATTGGAAAAAGCATTCACTGAATCCAGATAAAAAATTTATGTTTGGTAGTAATGTACTTATAACAGTAATTTTTCTGCTACTATCAAGTGCAATATATCCTCAGCAGGAAGGCGACAGGATAATTGCAATAGTTGGTAATGAGATAATTCTTGAATCGGATTTTCAATATCAGGTTCAACTATATGCACGACAGAATAAATTAACACAAATCCCACCTGCACTGGCACAGCAAATCTTCCAACAAATGTTAACCGATAAGATAATCTATGCGAAAGCTGTGCAGGAAGGGATAGAAGTTACCGATGATGAAATCAGCCGCGAACTGCAATACAGGATAGAGTCTTTATCTAATCAGGTTGGCGGCATTACAGCTTTAGAAGAAATCTACGGTATGTCAATCGGAAAGTTAAGGATTATTCTTCGTGACGAGCTGGCAAAGAATCTTAAAGCAGATAAATTAAAGAGGAAGAAATTTAGCGGAGGGATTAAAGTTTCCGACCGTGAAGTAAGGGAGTTTTTTAATACTTACAGAGACAGCCTTCCACCGGCAAGCGAAGAATACGAACTTTCACATATAGCGGTTACGAGATCAATCTCTCAGGCTGAAAAGGATGAGGCCCGGCAGAAAGCGCTGCGACTAATCGACAGTCTTAACAACGGAGCAGATTTCTCAGCCCTCGCGAAAAAATATTCGGATGACAAAGGTTCCGCTGTGAACGGCGGAAATCTCGGACCGGGTAAACGTGGAATGTTCGTTAAAAACTTTGAAGACGCACTCTTTTCATTATCCATCGGTGAAATCTCCCAACCTGTCGAAACGGAGTTTGGATACCACATAATTTTGCTTGACGAAATTGACGGCGAAATCCGAACAGCACGGCACATACTTATAAAATACCCGCGATTGGAATCATCCGATATGGAAACATTATTAATGCTCTCTGATGTGAAATCGCAGATTGAACGCGGTGATATAACCTTCGAGGAAGCTGCAGCTAAATATTCTCAAGATGAATCCACAAAATCAAACGGCGGCTATATTGGTTTCGTACCTGTAGAAAGGCTCAGTGAGGATGTGACTAAAGCGCTTGAAAAAATTTCAGACGGTCAGATTACGGAACCAATAAGAATAGGTGATGACTTCTCTTACGGTTACGAAATTTTAAAACGAATTTCCTACGTCCCATCACACAAACTTAATCTAGAACAGGACTATGACAGGATTAAAAAGTTAGCATCATTTTTCAAAGAAGGAAAGGAAATGGAGAAATGGGTTAATGAAATGAGGGAGACTATCTACGTTGACGTAAAATTTTAATCCATACTTTTTGTTCTAATGGATTTCACCTTAAATTATGCTCTCAGTCCTTTTGTAATTCTCATCTTGATTGCAATATCAGTTTTATTATCCTGGATTACTTACAGGAATAAACTTCCTGGTCCGGGAGTTTACTTCAGATTTATACTTCCCGCTCTCAGAACTGCCGGAATTTTCCTAATACTTTTCCTTTTCGCTTCTCCCGTTATTTCATCTATAAAAAGGTTTACGGGCAACCCGCGAAATATCGTGTTAATTGATAATTCCGAAAGCCTCGCAATTGAAAACAGATTTAATGAGAGTTTAAACATTCTTCAAAGGGTAAATAATTCTCCCACCGGCAACAACATAAACGAGTATTATTTCTTTTCAGATAATCTTAAGCAACAAATTGACAAAATCCCGTCAGACAGTTCGGAGTTTTTCAACGGTGATATATTTTCAACTGACATAGGCGGGAGCATCACCAATATTCTTGAATTGTCTGACCCGTCTTCTATTGCGTCTGTACTCGTAATTTCGGATGGAATAAACACCAAAGATGGAATCCCCTCGTATTTGCTTTCAAGTTTCGGTGTACCGGTTGGGTTTATTATACCTGCAGATTCAGTAAACCAAAAAGATCTATCAATCCTTTCAGTTTCGTTCAACAAAACTGCATTTATTGACAGTCGCACTCCTGTAAAAGTCAACATTCTGTCAAACGGATTTTCGGGAACTGTCAAAGCAAGTTTGTTTGAATCCGGACATAAAATTTTCGAAAATACCCTAACTACCTCTTTAGATAAGCACAATTACGAAATAACATTCCACGTTTCTTCAGGCACTCCCGGGTTCAAGTCATATACAATTGAACTTGAAAAACTTTCGGAAGAAGTAACTTATATCAATAATTCTGAATCATTCTTCATAAAATATATAGACAATAAATTCCGCGTCCTTGTTGTTTCCGGTTCACCTTCGCCTGATTTCGCTTTTCTAAAACGGGAAATAAAACGGATTTCAAATTTTGAAACTACATTTCTTACACAAAAATCACGTGGAACATACTACGAAGATATTCCCGATTTGAACTTATTCAGCACTGTCATATTTATCGGGTATCCGAATAAATATACTGATGAGATATTTTTGAACGACATTTATGAGTCCATCGAAAGAAACCAGCAGTCGGTTTTTTTCTTCGCTTCTACCGATATTGACCTGAATAAAATTCCTCTTCTCGATGGGATATTACCTTTTATTGCAATTGGTTCAACGATGACAGAATTTGAGACTTCACTTAGGAACGTGTATAGCGGTAATCTGTTTAAAGACTCCCAGTTTCTCAGGGAAATAGATCAATTACCACAAATATTTTCAACAACAGTTTCATATTCTCCGAAACCGGGTAGTAATACTATACTCATTAACAACAAAGACCAGATGCCAGCCTTTATCGTCAATACTAGTAGTTCTCCGCCCACCGCGGCTTTTTTATCGCATGGTTTCTTTAAGTGGCGACTTTCCCCCGGCGACAGTAAAATTGGCGAATCTACACTTTCAGCTTTATTAAGTAACACAATACTCGCAATTACCGATAAAGAAAATCAAAAGAAAATAAGAGTTGAAACTGAGTTTACAGAATATTCCCCTAACCAAATAATCAATATATCCGCGTTTATCAACCCGGATGTAATTCAATATTCACCGAAGGTGAACTATAAAGTTTACGGTGCTGATACAACTATATCCGGCGGAATGATTATGACCGGTCACGGTGTTTATACTAATTCAATATCTCTTAATAAGAAAGATGATTATTTTATAACTGCCGAGTTGTCTGATGAATCCGGCTTGAATGAAAGCGATACTACGATGATTAAAATCGGTAGGTCTATCAATGAATTCAGATTTACAAATCCGGATTCAATTACACTGCATAACATTGCCACTGCAACAGGTGGATATGAAATTTCGACTGATGAGGAGTTAGAAGAATTTTTAAGCCGGGACATTGAATCCTTGAAAGTATCGCTAAGTAACGTACAACTTAACTTTAATCCATGGTTGCTAGGTTTTGTAATTTTAATTTTCAGCCTTGAATGGTTTTTAAGAAAAAGAAATAACCTTCCTTAAAAAGTTATCTTATCACTATGAAAAATTGGTTAGCAATAATAATTTTTTTTACAACAGTGTCAGTTACTTTTGCTCAGGGAGGATGGTACAAAATAAATTCCCCGACAGATGTTCGACTGAACCGATTATATTTCCTGAATGAAAACACCGGGTGGGTTGCAGGTGATTCCGGAAAGATTTATAAGACAACCGACGGAACGGCAACTTGGATTGACCAATCGACAAGCACAATGAATAATATTTACGATATAAGATTTTTAAATGAAAATACGGGATGGGCATTAGCGTGGATAATTGATCTTGGTAGCTATAATAATTACGGAACTGAAATTATTTCGACTACAAATGGTGGTGAAGACTGGAATCTTCAGGAATTTTCCCAACCTGATCTGTTTCTTGAAACGATTTATTTTAAAAATGAAAATGAGTATTATCTTGGCGGATATCCGGGACAATTCTTAAAATCAACGGATGCGGGTTTAAACTGGAATCCGGTCGTAGTGGATTCATCTGTGTTCGCTTTCTTTCCTGTTCTGAGCGTTGATTATTACTCCTCTACTTTGGCGATCGCAAGCGGTGGTTATATTGATATTGCAGGCGTAATGTGGAAATCAACGAACAATGGTCTCAGCTGGTTTGCACAAGCTGTCGGACCTGAACCGGTTCAGGATTTCATAATTTTTGATTCATTGAACATTCTGGGTGTTGGTGGCGACTTCGAATACGGAACGGGAGTTGTAAGATCTTCTGACGGCGGAGTTACATGGGAACACGAAAACCTTAATATTCTCGGGACTGCCTCATCCGTTTCGTTCAGAAATAGAAATAACGGTTGGATGTGCCTCGGCTTTGCCGGTGCGCTTTTGTTTACCAGAGACGGTGGGAGTACATGGGAGACTTATTACACTTCCGATAGCGCTGAAATTTATCAGTTGCAGTTCATAAATGATTCAACCGGTTATGGAGTTGGAGTTGATGGTGTCATTATTTCGTTCAGTCGTAACCCATCCGGTATTGAAACTAATCAGAACATATTTGATACGGATTTCCGGCTTTATCAAAACTATCCAAATCCATTTAATCCGACAACCGCGATTAAATATTACCTCCCGGAAAAGTCGGCTATAAAATTGACATTGTACGATCTCAATGGGAAAGAAATCTTAACACTGGACGAAGGCGTTAAATCACAAGGGAGCTATATTGTAACTTTAAATGCACGAAACTTAAGCTCAGGAGTGTACATATACAAACTTTTGGCTGAACACAGTTCCGGTATTTTCTCTGAAAGTAAAAAGTTAATTCACATCAAATAGATTCATTTTTATTCACACACAAAAAAAAAGACCTCAAAATCAGGAGAGGTCTTTTTTATTTTCAAATTTTATCCGAACCGGAATTTCAGCTGAATACGGATATCATTTTACCAGAATCATTTTTTTCGTTATAGAAATTTCACCGGAGGAAAGATTATAAAAATAAATCCCGCTTGGTAAATCATTACCGTTAAAAACAACTGAATATTTACCCGGCTTCATTGATTGATCCACAAGAGTTGAAACCTTACGCCCCACCGCATCAAAAACGACAAGTGAAATATTATCATTGGAATTCGGTACTTCAAAGACAATCTTCGTATTGGGATTGAAAGGGTTAGGAAAATTCTGACTCAGGGAATATCCGTCAGGAAGTTCACCGGACAATTTTTCAACACTAACATCATCAAGGTTTATCGGCACTGTCCAGATTTGATAAATCCCGCTCCTGTTATCCATCCAAAGCGGCCAGAGTATATTGCCGGAAGTTGTCAAATCAATATTATCTCCCTGATATCCCTGCCCTAATCCACCAATTGCAACGGGTTTAAAGTTCGCATCGCTTATCTGGAAATCGTTCCATGTATCTCCGCCATCCATTGAACGTGAGAGAAAAACACCGGTGGAATCACTTGTCGTATTCCGGTCATCGTAGTAAATCACATTTATTCCACCGTCATCATCAACGTGAATTGCCGGGAAATACTGAATCTTCCCGTTATTCAACGGATCCTGATTTACCCTTATTCCGCTTGACCATGTTGCGCCGCCATCGGAAGATTTGTAAAAGATTACATCCGGGTCAGACCCCGCCGGCGATAGATTTTTCTGTGTTGTGACTATGTAAATCCAGCCGTGCCTTACACCATTGGAAAAGTCCACTGTAATTTTAGGAAGTCCGTTTACCCTTATATTGCTCTTTTCGGAAAGGATACCCTGAATACCGTTTATATCGAATGCGTTTTCCGTTACAATCCAGTTTTGTCCGCCATTGGTTGATTTCGCAAAACCAACGAAATCTTCGGTAAACGGTGAATTCGGAATTACTCCCGCCCATGTGATGTAAACTTCGCCGTTTGGTCCAATGGTAACTTCCGCACCTTGGCTCCTTTGAATAGGATTATTAACCTGAAACTGCGATACCCACGTTGCGCCACCGTCGTCGCTATAAGACATATTCACCGGGAACGGATTACCCAACTTTACCCAGGAAGCGTAAGTCCGCCCATAGAATGCGCTGGATGGTACAATGTCTGAGACCAATGATCCTCTGTCCTGATCGTCAAGGGATAAAGTACGTTGTCCCGACCATGTAACTCCATTATCGGTTGAATAATGGGAAAACAAACCGGGTGAAAACCCAAGCCGCGTTATGATAAATCTGCCGTTTTTATCAATTGTAATTGCCGGATCACCCCGATGAAAATTTACCGGAGATCCTTTACATGAATCACTCCCAAACCAGCTCTGGCCTGCGTTTGTCGTTATGTAAATCCCTTCGCTAATAAACCCGTTTGAGAGATTTATTGTATTCGCAGAAGAAAACATAATGTTGCTGTTAAACGGATGCGTTACAATAAAAGTCTCTGTCTGCGTAATATTGCTTGGATAAATCCGATAATTCGGACTAATTCCGGCAAACGAAATTCCTGACACACAAATGATAATCGCCTGAACAAGCAGCGTAATAGAAATTCTTCTGATCAATGTTAATGTTTTTTAGTTAAAATTTGACGTACTATTTCAGGGAATATGAAATTCCGATTTCAACACTCAATAAATTTTTATTGATTAGTGTTTAAAGCATAACACTTTCAGACACCAATAAATTTCATTCTCTACCTGAAAGTATATCCGATATTGAGTCCGGCAAAATAATTTCTCGGTTCACCAGCTTCATAAAATTCCTTTCTCGCCGAGTTAATATTCACAAACCCTACGTAGGATTTATCGAATACATTATACAATCCGCCGTTAAACATCAGATTAAAGTTTCCCTTCACAATGTCTAAACCAACGATAGTGTTGACCAAAAAATACCCGTCAGTCTTTGCTGTATTCTGGTCATCAACCCACAATCCCGATACGCCGTTAACACCGCCTTTCAGGAATATAGTAATACCTTCAGAAACCGGGTAATCATAGGAAAGCGACGCGGCAAAATTGTGTTCCGGAACGCTTGGCGCAAAGTTGCCTGCAAAATCCCTGTCAATAAATACCAGATTGCTGTTTGAATCGTATTCAATCGTACGGGCTATGTATTCATCGTAAACAAAGTGTGAGTATGTATAAGCGCTTTTGAACCTTAAACCGTTATAAATTTCCGTACCAAGCCCGAGTTCGAAACCCAAACGGTTAGTCTTCGCTGCATTTCTAAAGTAAACCTCTCCGAGCACTTCAAACGGAACTATCTCATCATCAATAACACTTTTAAAGAATGTAGCTTCAAAAAGCAAGTTGTTGAAGAATTTTGTACCTCTGTAAACGAGATTACCTTTTATACCTAATTCGAAATTCTTAGAGCTTTGACTTTTGAGGTCAGGGTTCAACAAACCGACCGGATCAGAACTCAGCGGATAATTATCCATTTCGTTACCTGCCGGGGCATCGAAACTAAATCCATAAGAAGTATATGCAGCGATATACGGCGTGAATTTGTAGTTCAATGCAAATTTCGGAGTGAATGCATCGAAAACTCTTTGCCTGCTTTGAACTTCAAGCAACATATTTTTCTGGTCGAACAAAACCCTGTCGTATCTACCCGTAGCGAGAAAGTCAAGTTTTCCCGGAATCAAATTGAAATAATTCTGATAATAAAAGCCGGTGTTCCCAATTGTTTCATCGGTTAAATACAATAAATTATCGCTCCTTTTTCCGTTCAGGTTCTGATAATTCTCAATCGGTCCGGACTGATAAAAGTAATCTCCGCCAATTGAAAATTCATTATCCTGACCGAACAGAACGGATTTATTTATCCATCTTCCGGTTGCACCTAAACCGTAACGGTTCATAATCCTGTAGGTGGCTGCTGTTCGCTCAAAATATTTAATGGTTCCGTAGGCGGTAAATTCAATTTCGTTTTTTTCGTCTTCATCAAGGTATTTATTGAATCTCAGAGCTACACGACCTTTTCTTGAAATTCGCTTTGCATCTCTTGATACATCGCGTGGATTCGGCTGCAACGGATTCTGATCGAATTGTTCCTTAGTCAGCGAACCCGGAAGACGAATAAGTCCGTCGGCGAAATAACCAAGTAACGTGAGCCGTGAATTATCGCCGGGATTTGATTCTAGCACCATATTTAGTACATGCCAGAAATCTTCGCTGTGTTCCCTGTAGCCTTTGAAGTGGTGGTACTTATACGTCCCGAGGAACGCATATTTATCGCTACGGATACCCGCTTTAAGACCGTTTTCACGCAGGTCAAATGACCCGAAATAATTGAAAGTACTCAGGAAAGTTCTCGGGAAGGTGATGTCGTTTATGAAATTGATTACACCACCGGGCGCGTTAGTGTACAGCGACGAAGAGTTTCCTTTTACAACCTCAATGGAACCGATTGAGTAAAAGTCAATTGCTTCAATCCTCGTTTGACCGTCCGGTTCAGATTCCGGAATACCATCGAGCAGAATCCTGACCCCTCTGATGCCTGTATTTGAACGACTACCGAAACCGCGAATTGAAATTCTCGTATCGTGATTTCCGTATCTTGACTGAAGAAATAACCCCGGAACGGACCCCAATACATCCTGTACGGCTGACCGCCTGTCAAATTTGTATTGTGACTGATCAATTCTGACTACCGAATAAGGAATGTCAATAATACGTTTGTAAGTCCTTGTACCAGTAATCACGACTTCATCGGTTTCGTAAATAACCGAATCTCCGGGAGGGACGGATTCATCGTCAGTTTGAGAAAAAAGTGCGGGGGAAAATAAAAATGAAGAAATCAGGAAAGCCAATAAAGTTCTTTTCATTGATGTGAATTTTAGATAATAAAAAATGAGTACAATAAAATATTTGATTTGTAGTATAACATCAAGTCTTACTTAATTTGAAGGATTGTAAAACTTTTTGAACTTTAAATCCGTAAATTTGATTTTAGTTTTATTCACGGGCAAAAACAAAACAAGGTACATTTTTCTAATTTTATGAATTCACTCCTTGCGCTTAAACCTTACCTGTCAAAATACCGGAATCGGTTATTCTTAGGTTACATCATAATAGTTTTACACATTACCGCAATGGCGTACCAGCCTTTGGTAATCGGTGATGCGATAGACGCAATCTCAAACGGCGCGGAGACTTCTGTGATTTTAAACTATGCTTTAATTGCGGTCGGTCTGGTGTTAGTAGGTGGGACTTTCCTTTTCCTAACGCGACAGAATATTATCGTCGTTTCAAGAGAAATTGAAAACGACCTCAGATACGATTTCTTTTCGCACCTGCAACGATTACCGAAAAGTTTCTATAATTCCAGAACAACTGGAGACCTGATGAATCATGCAATCAGCGACATTAATAACATCCGGAATTTTCTCGGTCCGGGGATAATGTATTCCATGCAAACTTTCACCCGGCTCATTATCACATTATATATCCTGTTTAATATAAACGTAAAAGTAACCATAATTGCACTAGCGCCGTTGCCGGTCATTTCGCTTGCGGTTTATTTAATCGGCCGCCTTACTTATAACCGGTCGCTTAAAGTGCAGGAATCTTTATCCGACCTTACTACAAAAGCCCAGGAGACCTTCTCGGGAATCAGGGTAATTAAATCGTTCATGCGCGAGCAATATGAAAACCTTGAGTTCGATAAAAAATCGCGCGACTTCTTCCATAAAAGTTTAAAACTTGCAAAGGTTCAGGCGTTCTCATTTCCGATGATGTTTCTTTTAACCGGGTTGTCTATTATCCTCGTACTTTATTTTGGTGGTGTTCAGGTAATGGAAGGCAACATGACAATCGGGAACATTGGCGAATACATAATATATCTCGGGCAACTTACATGGCCAATGATTGCATTCGGTTGGATTATTAACCTCATTCAAAGAGCTGCACCTTCAATGAAAAGGTTTAAAGATATTACTGATATTGAACCGGAAATTGCCGACGGGAAACATACCAATCACAACATTAAAGAACGCGATATCGAAGGTGAGATTTTATTTAAGAATGTTTCGTTCAAGTACCCAGGGTCTGAAAACTTCGTTCTGAAGAATGTTAATCTGAAAATTCATAAAGGAACGGTGCTTGGTATAATCGGTGCAACCGGAAGCGGAAAAACCACGCTGGTTAACCTTTTACCGCGGGTATTCGATCCGACAAGCGGACAAATTACCCTCGACGGATATCCGCTGAATATTATTCCGATTAATGTGCTTAGAAATTCAATTGGCATTGTTCCGCAGGAATCATTTCTGTTCTCAACTTCAATCGGTAAAAATATTGCATATTCATCGGACGTAATTGACGATTTGCTTATGATTGAAAGTTCAAAGCAAGCGGGACTTTACAAAGATGTTGCAGAATTTCCGAGACAATTTGATACAATTCTTGGCGAAAGGGGTATTACGCTATCGGGTGGACAAAAACAACGTACTTCAATTGCCAGGGCAATATACAAACAACCGAAAATCCTGATTCTCGATGATTCACTTTCCGCTGTGGATACCAACACTGAAGAGGAAATCCTCTCCGCATTAAAATCTATAATGAAGGACAGGACAAGTATTATAATTTCACACCGTATTTCTACAATCAAAAATGCAAACAATATTATAGTACTTAGAAAAGGTATGATTGCCGAAGAAGGAACGCACAATGAGCTTCTCGCAATGAAAGGTATCTATTTCGATATATATCAAAAGCAACTTTTAGAGGAACAAATTAGCAAACTGTAATTATGACCAGAACAGAAGACGAAGCTTTAAATAAACCAATTGACAAACGACTGATGCGGCGGTTGTTAACTTACTTCAAGCCATATGCAAAATATATTCTGCTAGCAACTTTTCTTACGATTACCATTTCGGCGCTCGCAGCATTCAGACCGAGCCTCACTCCAATTGCGATTGATGAAAAAATTGCCAACGGTGATATACCGGGTCTGCAGTTAATTATTGTAATTCTACTCGGTACTCTTGTAGTGCAGGGGTTAGTGCAATACGCAATGACATATCTAACAAGCTGGATAGGACAGTATATCATTTTTGATTTAAGGAAAAATATATTCGATCACATTAATTCCCTCAATTTAAAATTCTTCGACAATTCTCCGATTGGCAGACTTGTAACGCGGGTAACTTCGGACGTTGAAGTGCTATTCGAGGTTTTCTCTTCCGGTATTGTAACAGCATTCGGTGACATTTTTACAATCGTATGGATTATGACTTTTATGTTTATGCTTGATGTTGAACTGACGCTTGTGACACTTTCCGTTTTGCCGATTCTGATTTATGCAACGATAATATTCCGGAGGAAAGTCCGCGAGTCTTACCGTAGAATAAGAATTTTGGTTTCAAAACTTAATGCATACATACAGGAACACATCGTCGGAATATCAATTGTTCAGTATTTTAACAAGGAAAATCGGACCATCAAAGAGTTCGAGGAAATTAACAGGTCACATACGGAGCAAAATAAGAAGAGCATATTTTACTACGCAATTTTCTTTCCCACTGTTGAACTTATCGGCGCAATATCAACCGGGCTGATAATCTGGTACGGTGGTGGTCAGGCAATTCAGGAAGTGATTTCAGTCGGCGTACTCATAGCGTTCATTCAGTATTCTGAGATGTTCTTCAGACCGATCCGCGACCTTTCTGAGAAATATAATATTCTCCAACAGGCGATGGCTTCAAGTGAAAGAATCTTTGAAGTACTTGATACTAAGTCACCGATAAAAGATCCCGAACATCCGATAACACTCCATAACGTAAAAGGTAAGATCGAGTTCAACGATGTCTGGTTTTCTTATAACGACAATGAAGACGTATTAAAAAATATCAACTTCAAAATTAATCCGGGTGAGAAGGTAGCGTTTGTCGGGGCGACCGGCGCAGGTAAATCAACCGTAATAAACCTGCTTGAAAGATTTTATGACGTAAATAAGGGTGAAATACTTCTCGATGGTATAGATATCCGGAACCTGACTCGTGAGAATTTACGCGACCATACAGCAATCGTGCTTCAGGATGTATTCCTCTTTTCCGGTACAATCAGATCTAACATTACCCTCGGAAATGAAAAAATTACCGACAACCAAATCTGGGAGGCAATCAGGAATTCCGGGCTAGAGGAATTTATAAATTCACTCCCCGATAAACTTAACCACAAGGTAAATGAGCGCGGATCTTCGCTTTCGGTGGGTCAGCGCCAATTAATTTCTTTTGCCCGCGCACTCGTATATAACCCTAAAATTCTTATACTTGATGAAGCAACTTCAAGCGTTGATACACACACGGAAATTTTAATTCAACATGCAATCGAAGAACTCATCAAAGGAAGAACATCCATTATTATTGCACATCGTTTATCCACAATTCAGAAGTGCGATAAAATAATCGTGATGCACAAGGGTGAAGTTAAGGAAATTGGGACACATCAGGAATTACTTTCAAACAACGGGCTTTACTACAAGCTGTATGAACTGCAATATAAAGAGCAGCCACTGAACGAATGAATTCCGCTGCATACCGAACATTTGTTTTAACAAAATATCTATGAACTTTGAAAGTCCTTATTGCATCGTCTAATTCACATAAAATAAGGGAGATTAAATCACTCCTGAAAAAATTTAACGCGGAAGTTTTTTCGCTTTCAGATTTCCCATCAATATCCGAAATACCCGAAACAGGTTCAACACTCGAAGAGAACGCTTTGTTAAAAGCAAAAGCGTACCATCTTTCTACGGGTATGACTGTTATTGCCGATGATACCGGATTATTTGTTGATGCGCTGAACGGTAATCCAGGAGTTTACTCGGCAAGGTTTGCCGGCAAAAACGCAACGTATGAAATCAACTGTGATAAATTAATCGCTGAACTTAAACTCCGAAATCTGGATTTTTCGAATGCATATTTTAAAACTGTAATCTGTTACCTTGAGAACGAGAACAATTACAAATTCTTCGAAGGAATGATTGAGGGTAAAGTCATCACACAGAAACTTGGCTATGGAGGATTCGGTTACGATCCGGTATTTGTGCCTAAAGGTTTTGTCAAAACCTTTGCAGAATTAACTGAAAACGAAAAAAATGAAATTTCTCACAGAGGGCAGGCAATCAAAAAGTTTATGAGCTACCTTGAATCTCTTTGACTATTCCCGGTTTCGCGGGTGGAAGTTTAATCGGTAACTCGAAAAGCTTAAATTCAATCACATTGCCGTTTTCAGTGAATACCCTATTTAATTAAATCATCACCTGAAATACTTTTGTTTATACGGCTGTCAGATATTTCACAAGATAATTTCCGGATAAATTTTATAAATCCGCTGACCGGTGCAATGCCTCTCCGGATTTTCCAACGTTCAATTTCATTGATAATTCATCCGGCTAATTTCAGGTATAGAAATGGACAATTTGCACTTGATTAACTTCAGTTGACCGCACAATCATTAGTAATTATTTTAAAAACTTATAAAAATTATATTGGATGCAAACTTTACTTAATTTTAAAAAAAATTGTTCAAAAAAATGAATTCACTTGAAATAAAAAAATCACAGTTAACCAATGCCGGAAAGGGGTTATTCACGAAGAAGGATATTAAGAAAGGGATGAAGGTTGCCGAATATAAAGGTGAGAAAATAACCTGGAAGGAAGCAAAAAAACGAGCACAGTATAATAAAGACGGTTATGTATTTTTTATTTCAAATAAACTTTGCATTGACGCATACAGGGCTGTCAGGAATTACGGACGATACGCCAATGATGCCAAGGGACTTTCCCGGATAAAGGGATTAAAGAACAACTCAGTTTACAACATTGAAAAGGATAAGGTCTTTATAGTTGCAACGAAAAACATACCTGCCGGATCGGAAATATTTGTTGATTATGGTGCAGAATATTGGGAGGCTGTTTATTACAACTTGAAAATTGAATTTGAAAACAAACGAAAGAAAAAATGAGGTCCAATGACAGGATAATCACAATAGCATTTTAATCAGCCGAAGTAATGAAATAATTCTCAAAATCTATTATTAATTTTATCATGAAATCATTTCACAAGCACAATCCGGCGGATAATTTGTTCTGAGGAATTCCGCACTCTGAGGAAATAATTACCCGATGAGAGTTCATTGCCGTCAAAATAGTATTTGTAATTTCCGGGGGTCAGATACTGTTTGCCAATCTGTGCTACTTCCCTGCCGTTTACATCATAAATTGAAATGTAATATTCATCCACAACTGAAACGTTCAGGCTGAAATTCACACGGTAATTGAATGGATTCGGATAAACCGAAGTAAGTTTAAAATCTGAAATAAATGAAGTTCCGCTATTTGAAATGCTCACTGAACTTACCATCACGTATTTGGAAATTACCGGTAAATGGTCAGATGCGTAATGTAGCGCGTCTGCAATTGAATCGGGTACAGCAGTAACAGGTCTCTCATTAATGGAATCATTGTAATGATTTCCGTCATTTCCAATCGGAACCGACGAACCCTGAACATACGTCATCCCGCCCTCGTTAACGACAGCCGGCGAGAACAAGAAAAAATCGAACCTGTCGTCACATCCGCCTGTGGCACCTCCTCCAAATGAACGGGTTCTCGTTGACTGCGAATGATGAAACCGGTACTCGTAATTGTTCCAGGTTCCGGATAAATTTAAATGGTCTTTAAAATTCCCGATGTCGCTGCCGTTATTCAATAAAAGCGTCTGATATGCAGGTTCGAAGTCTCCGTAAAAATTGAAATCACCGCAAACAATGTAATTAAAATTAACCGGATATTGATTAGTGTACGCCCGCAATTGCAACGCTTCGTTATTTCGGTCGTTCATGTTTGCGGAAGAATTCCCGGCTTTCAGATGTAAACCGAAAACATCGAATACCTGTCCTGACTTTAAATGCAGTAATCTGTATTTCATGATATCACGCGGATAAGTTGGAATCGCGACGACATTCAATAAATCGAACAATGCAGGTTTATAAAACATTGCAACATTCAGATTGCTCGTGTTATAAAATTGTGCTGAAGTATATAATCCGGGAGTGTAATAATTCAAAACATTCGTGAGAAAATTATCCACATTCGCCTGTGAACCGATCTCCTGAACTACCAGCACATCGGGTTGAATATAAAGAATCGTTTTCCGGAAGTTCGTATCCCTGCTTTGCGGGATTTCATCGTAGAATAATAGATTATAGGTTACAACCGAAATCGTATCGTTTGCAAACGATGCGGTTGCAACCAACATCACGAATAGAATGAGAAATGTGAGTGGTTTTTTTATTGTAATATCTCCCCAGATATAGGTGCAAAGTTAAACCAAAAGTAGCTTTCATACAATCCAGTTCCATTTTCCATGATTTTTGAGATCATAGAAATTGAAGTCGGCTCAAATACTAAACGTCAATTCAGTTCAGAAAGGTATCCATGATGTAGTAATTCGTCCGGGCTTGTCAGATTGAACAAGAGTTATCAAAGTTATTGGTGTCTTTGAGATATTTCAGGAAAAGTACATACCGATTTTTTTTAAGTTGATAGCTTTGATAATCCTTGTATGTAACCAATTTTTCATTTAATTTTCATTCATCAATTCAGAAAATTCAATCGAAAGCAAAGAGCTCAATTATCACCTGGGGGAGGAACAATGCAACTATTTCAATCCAACGGGAGGAGCGGTTTCAACCATATTTTATTTACCACTTTTTTCCCGCTGAATTAAAAATCTTAATTAAGTAAAATCTGTTAACCCGATAATCAATTTTTAAAACTGTTCAAAACTAATATTACCAAAAAACAAAAATGAAAATCCTAAAATCTTTTTTACTTGCATTTACAATTTCTTTAGTATTTTCCGGCATTGGATTTGCAGACGGATTCAATTCAATTTATTCAACTGATGGCTCTTCCGTTTGGGCTGTAGGTAATGACGGTCTCATTTTTTATTCCAATACCGGTGGCGCTACCTGGGGAATGCGTTCACAGGGGACAGAAGATTTAAATTCCGTTTTCATACTAAACCAGTCAATCTGGATAGTAGGCGACAATGGTAGTTATTTCTTCAGTTTAAATTCCGGCATGGACTGGAACAATGCTAATCTCGGCTCGCAAGATCTGAACGAAATTTACTTTATAGATGAGAATAATGGTTGGATTGTCGGCGAAAGTGGAAGAATTCTTCAATCAACCGACGGCGGAGCAAACTGGGTACCGTATAATTCAAATTTGAATAACGATCTGAACTCTATTAAAATGACAAGCACTACCAGCGGTGTAATATGTGGTTCAGACGGGAAAGTATTAATTTACAACGGTACGGATTGGAACGAAATTACAACTCCAACTACCGTTGACCTTTTATCAGTTGATAAAAAATCCAATACAATCATCTGTACTGCAGAAGATGGATTCATTATTAAGTCAACCGACAATGGTGCAAGCTGGACGACGATTGATTACAGGTCGCTTTCAAAATCAGAAGTGTATTCGGTACAAATGTTTGATGAAAATACCTTCTATTCCTGCGGTGGTGGTGGATTCATCAGAAAATCAGACGATGGCGGAGCCTCATTTACATTTCAGGCTAACCCCATGATGGCAAATCTCGTTGATATACATTTCTCCGATGCAAATAACGGCTGGGCTGTAAGCTCACTTAATAATGCAATTCTGAGAACAACTGACGGTGGCGTAAACTGGAAGTTCCCAACAGGTACTACCATTAGTTATACGTGGTCTCAAAAGCAGTCGGCATCGGGAAATATAGGTAACGGATTCTGTTATCATCCGTTCAATAAAAACGGGCTGTTCATTGCAATGGGGAAAAAAGTATTCCGAAGTTTCGATAAAGGAAATACCTGGCAACAAGTTTCTACTATTTCATACGGAAGCAGAGCACATACATTCTTCGTATCGCCTGCAGATTCAAATTACTGGATTGCTTCAATGGATGAAAGTAGTGGTCGGGTGGTGAGAAGTACAAATTATGGACAGACATGGACTGTTACCTGGGGTCCAGGAGCTCTGACGAACTACGGTATGCCCATGATGTTAGATTGGAACGATCCGGACAGGGTTTACCTTAATCCTGATAACAGCAAACTTTTGAAATCAACAGATTTTGGTTTGACATGGGAATCGATCGGAACTAAAGTTTTCAGAAGTCCGGACAACATTACTATTCCGTACAATAATCCAGATATAATATTCAGTGGTGACGGAGTTACAGGACAACCGCCGGGAGAGCTATTCAAAACTACAAACGGAGGTTTGAACTGGACTCTTGAAAATTCTGTTTCAGGGTCTGAAATTCCCTTCACTGTCGTGTCCAATATTGATACAACACTTTCATTCCACACCTGCTGGAGTTCGGGTGGTATCTGGAGAACTAATGATTTATGGGAAAATAAAACACAGGTTGCAACAACAACCAGCGCCTGGGCGGCAGATATTGCTAAAGACGACCCGACAGCATTCGCTTACGGTGTTTATGGCTCAAGCGTTTATATAAGTACTGATAGAGGTGAAACTTTCAAGCAGACGTCCGTTGGCAGTTCACCTGAAGCCGGTATGTACTTCTTTGATAAAGCTAATTTACTTAGCCAAAAAGGCGGCGGTGTTTATAAACTGAATATTACTTATTCGGTTATTACTAATTCATCAGTAATATCCACAAGCGTCCCGGAAGATTTTTCTGTTTCACAGAATTATCCGAACCCGTTCAATCCGGTTACGAAATTTAAAGTCTCAATTCCCGCCAATTCGAACTTGAAAGTTATCGTATTCGATGTTCTTGGCAGACAACTTGAAGTTTTAGTTGATAAACTTATGCCGGCAGGTACCCATGAAATTACGTTTGACGGCGGTTCATATCAATCAGGTGTCTATTTTTGCAAATTCATCACAGATGGCTTTTCTGAAACACGTAAAATGATGTTATTAAAATGAACACGAAGTTCATCAAAAATTTTGTTAGTGCAAAAACTATCGTTAACTCTATAATTGCTGTACTATGTTTCGGAACATTCTCCTATGCACAAAGTATCGGTGATATAGTTTTCGTATCGAGAAATATGACGACCGGCGGTAGTCAACACTATCAACAAATGACCTTGCTTCCCGGAGTCGGACCTTATGCACGATTCGCAGTTGTAGGTGGCAAACTAATTGTGCGCCAATCCAACGGAAATCTTTTAACGCTTGTTGACAGCACTATTAATTTTAACGGGACGCGGTTAATTGATGTCTCCGATCCTACCGTAAGCTGGGATGGGACAAAAATAGTTTTCGCAGGAATTGAGCACAGGGATAGTTGCTGGAGGATATATGAAATTAATTCCGATGGTACTAACTTCAGACAAATTACATTTACGGACAGAACTATATCCCTGTCGCAATTCGGCGCCGCTGCAGTAAAATTTACAAAGTATCACGATATTGATCCGTGTTATCTACCGGACGGCAGAATTTGCTTTGCAAGCACGAGGTCGCCTTCGCTTTCATTTTACGGAACACCGACGACCAACTTATACGTGATTAATTCAGACGGGACCTATCTGCACAGGATTACGACTGAGAGGAATGGCGCGGAACAACCTTCAATAGATCCCCAAACCGGGAAAATAATTTTTTCCAGATGGTGGTTAAATATTGATCTTCCCTCAAATCAAACATGGAACGGAATTACAAGAGATCCCAATCTTGCGCTCTCTCAGGATAAAGGTGATATGTGGACAGCGGCAACGATTAATCCCGATGGTACCCGTATGGGGTTATACGCAGGTTATCCTTTCAGCCGAATCGGAATGCACAACTACAAACCGGTGGCTTCAAAAGAACGATTGTTCGGTGTATTTTTCCCGGCTACCTCAATGAGCACAACCTCCGGAAGTCCGGGAATCAGGTGGTTCAACAAAGGCGCAAGTGATCAAACTTACATTGCTGGCGTGAATATGGATAATATGCAGAGCTATAACGGCTTTCCTGAAGAATGGGGTATAATGAATCCGCCCTTCGCAACTGATCCATATATACTGCCGGATGATCGAGTTCTGTTCTCTGCAGCTAATCAGGTTGAATTTCAGGATTATGGTATCTACGTTATTGAACAGGATGGCAGCAATATGCAATCCGTCTTCAACATTCCAGGGATGATGGATCTAAATGCTTCGTTACTTCAGGCGAGGCCGGTTCCACCCATTATCCCGGACGTTTTCACCGAGATAATTGACGAGCTGCCACCAACTATTGAGCCTTCAAGTTACTTTAAGAACGGGGCTGTAAGATTTGATTGCGAAAATATCTTTTTCAATGGTCCGGTTGATTTCCCGATACCGGATGCGCCACAAATTACAAGAAATGCGCGTATTAAACTGTTTTTAAATTTCCAACGCACTGACCCCGATGGCAAAGATACTGCAATACTTTATCTTAATGAACCAGTGCAGTACAGCGGTGGTTTCTGGATACCTGAAATTCCGGGTGATGTCCCGGCGTTCGACCAAGTAGTAGATGAAGATGGAAATATTATAGGTTCCCCAAACGGACACTATACTCAACTCATGGGATTAAATTACGGTAGATCCGGTACAGGTACTCAGTGTGTCGGATGCCACGTCGGACACTCTTTGATAAAGGTTCCAAATAATAGTTACAGTGCACAGTTTTTCAATATCTCTACTTCCGCAACCGTGGAACAAAGTTCATTTAAAGTAATCAATGATTCCACCCAATTCCCCGGCTCAAAGGTTAAAGACAGAAAAGCAAGAAATGAAGATCCGACAGTAAACTGGATTGCCAACGGCTCAAACAACGAATGGGTTAAACTGAAATGGGATATTCCGATTGATGTTGAAAAATTTGTTCTGTACAATATTATACCCAACGCATCAGCCGGGACTAACATTCAGGTTACCGACTGCGATGTATTCATGTTTTACAATGGACAACAAGTCGGACACATTCCGTCAATCGGACCATTAAGCACTGAAGGGACTGAGATTGAACTCGACTCGTTAGTAAAAGTTGATGAAGTTAAGGTCGTAGTTAATAACTTCACCGGACAAATCATGGGTCAGAGTGTAGCAGGCTTGGCAGAAGTTGAGACAATCGCAAAAATATCTTTTTACGAAATAGTTAGTGTAAAAAATATTTCCGAAATTGCGGAAGGTTATTCGCTATCGCAGAATTACCCGAACCCGTTTAATCCAAAAACCAATTTTGAATTCTCAATCCCGAAGAGCGGTCACGTAAATCTTAGCGTGTACGATTTGCTCGGCCGCGAAGTATCCGTTGTTGTTAATCAATCCATGATTCCGGGTACATATAAAATAGAATTTGATGGAAGCAGGTTCGCAAGCGGGATTTACTTCTACCGCTTAACCGTTTCAGATCAAGGTTCAGCACCAATTTTCAACTCAACCAAGAGGATGGTATTGATCAAGTAAATTTAAATAAGAAAGTGAATTAAAAAGGAGTGTTTCTCAAAACACTCCTTTTTTCGTAACAGAAAACAAATCATATCCACCCTTATCTCTCCGGCAGTTAATTTTTCTAAACACTTATAAGAGCTTTTCTCAAGAAAGATTATTTTCATTTAAGAAAAGCTGAACACTGCCGCTTCGGATTTCCGGATGTCTGATTTCACCTCCGGTATTACCTGCAACCCAACCCATATATAATACAACGAACGAAAACAAAATCACTATAAGCGCAATAATATTAGCGAATGTTTTTTGTTTTTTTGAAGCCCAAAATCCAATTAAGGAAATTGCTCCGAGGATATAAGAAAATATTGCAAATCTCTTTGCTGCGTCTTCATGTTCCTCTACAAATGTATGCTCAATTTCGGGAATTTTTTCAACTTCGTCTTCGGCATTTTCACCGCTTATTTTTGCAGGTAAAGTTAAGATCGCTCCTGCAATGAATAGCGCAAGGGCAGTTTGTTTCACAACTTCAGATTTAAAGATAAATCCTGAAATTAAAATTGCCAAACCGATTACAGGAATTAGCAATGAGAAATGATTAACGAGCAGGTGTACATGTGTCGGGTTCATTTTAATTGAAAATTTAATTAATATTGAATGTGAATTTTGGTGGAGGAGTTTTTGTTAATGTCAAACCGTTATAACTAATAGAATCTGTTATCTGCCACAACCCGGTTTTATCGAGATTAATTCTTCCGAGATATTTTGCCCCACCGGTGCTCACCGGGTTTAAGTTGTTCACCGAACCTGCCCCCGAAGAGTGTTTAGGTTCAATGAACATCTCCGCGTTATTAACTTCTTCATAAGACATCATATCGTCAGTTGAGTGAAGCATAAGCTCAAAATCGTGTTGACCTTTACCTGGCGAAAGCGGCGACAATAATGTCAGAACGTACGTTTTTTCCGTCACAAAATTATCCCATACCTTTATCTGCGACCTCTCATTAAAACCAATCTGAAAAACAACCGAATCAATGAAAAAAGAATTATTGTAATTGTAATCCACTGCGAAGAATGCAGTTGTATCGTACATCAGAAATACTACATAGCCATGAAATAAACCTGTTTCATTGTTGTATAAAAATTTATCTCTAACCGGCATCGCATGGCTCGGACCACCTATCCCATGGTACATGATCGGGTTGAATATTACGTATCCGTTTTTTTGTTCTACCCCGTTATTGAATACCTTGAACCCGATTTCGTTATAACCATATTTGAGTTCATTTGCTGTAGCGCTCCATACCTCAAATTTCAATGCACCGTTTTCAACATTAAAGATTAAGTTGAATGGTGATCCCGGCTCCTCAGGTTCTGTTGGCGTATCGGAAGAACAACTTACGAATATGCAAGAGAGCAATGTGAAAAATACTTTCAATGTAATGTTGTATCTCAAGTTCTTCTTTTACTGACAAAGTTAGTACTTTCCATGAACAACAAAAATGACTTAACGCAATCAATGTTGTAAAAAAATTAATCCTCAAAAAAAATGCACTCATGAATATATTATCATTAAATTATTATTTGTGTACTTCTGCAACATAAGTCATTGCAAATGTATTGACGGACTAATTATATTATACAAATTAAACAATTCACAATGACAGGAATTATAAGTATTGTCTTATCTTTCGCCCTCGCCGGAATTCATCTCGCAATCAGTTCGCAACCCCGAACAAGGGGCAGAGTGATAGAAATAATTTTAGTCTATGCATTGGTTTTCCAGGTCGGTGTTATCGGCTTTATATTTGGATTTATACCACACGTATTCTTTGCTGATACTACAGCGCAGAGCATCGGATGGGCAACGGGCAGTCCCTTTCAGTTTGAAGTAGGTATCCACGATGGTGCCTGGGGAGTGCTTGGCTTTTTATCAATCTGGTTTAAGAAGGGATTTCGCATTGCAACCGGTATCGGGTGGGCACTGTTCATGCTCGGCGCTGCCGCAGGGCATGTATATCATTCAGTAGCTTTTGATAACTTTGCAGAGTACAATTTTCTTATGATCTTCGTTGACGGGTTTGTTGCATTTGAATTACCGATTTTACTGTGGCTAAATCATAAATGGAATAATTATACGGAGAGCGTCAACTGAGTTGTCACTCTTTATGAAAGAGAAAATTTATCCGGACAGATTTTTTATCTGTAGTGAAATTATCTTTTACAGAATTCTTTTAATCACATCTAAACATTTACAGTTAACATATAAAAGAAATTAGTCGCAACCGCAAAATAATTTCAGTGCACACTACTTTCCAAGCTTCATTTTTAAACTGTAAAACAAATCCCCTATTCATTTTTTCACGACGTGATATAAAATTCTTCTGAGCATTTTTAAATTTGTTTTAAACCTTTCACCCTACTCGTATTGTCATAGGATTTGAAATGACATTTCAAACATCATGAAAAAGTATCAATACAATGTGAAGCCAAAATTTTCGTTGAAATGCAAACTTAGAAGAATTTGGTTTTATTGTTTCGGCAGATAGAAATTTTTCTTTAACTAATCTTTAGTATAGCCTGATTGTACTGATACCAACATTGATTTTTAAAATACCTGAGCATTGCTTACAAACTGATAATTAGCAAACAAATTTTTTAAAAACAAAAATCAATTAAAATGAAAAGAACAATTTTAGTTTCGTTTATTATTGCGTGTTTCAGTTTGCCGGTATCTTCACAAACAGGTTACTTCATGAAAGATTCTGCAAACTTTAAGCAAACTCTTTTAAACAAACCGTTTCTAAATACTCTGAAAATGTACGGTGTTGCCGTTGATACAGCCAGAAGGGTAGCGTATATTAACAGCCTGCAGACTGACAATATCAGTGTTATCAATCTTGATCTACGAAAGGAAATTGGCGGTGTAACCAACCCTTTCGGATATACTCTCGTCAATCTTGAGGTTAATCCTGCAAATGGATTTCTGCTCGTATTACATTCAAAAAATGAAATTACAACAAAGGCATATCTTGTAAATCCGTTGACAAATACAACAACCGGTTATTACAATTATAGTTCGGCGGGTGTAGGAGGTATAGATTTTAATGTATCATCAAATTTGATTTATTCTGTGGACGGTACTAAAATAAAAATTTTTGATGGTAATAACCTCAATCTGATTGATTCGATTCCTACCGGCATTTCCCTTGGTGGAGTGAAATATATTCCAACATCGAACAAGTTAATAGTTTGTTCGCGAAATCTGATGTCGGGAAGTGTAGTTATAAAGGTAATTAACGTTGCCACGAAAACTGTTGAAAGTACGCACAGCATTTCATCATCCGAACCCTTGGGTTACCTTGAAATTGACATCCCAAGAAACAGTTTATATTTGATGGGAAAAACCAGAATTGTTAAAGCTAATCTTACCACAAAAGAAATTATTGATACTTATAATTCGACACTTGAAATGAAGAAGATTCTCCTGAACCACAACAACGAAGATCTGATTATTCTCTCCAATGTATATTATGACAGTAATGGTGAATACGGCGATTGGGGGAGATTGTACAAGTATTCCTTCGGCTTTCATACTCTCGATTCGGCAAAGATTGGTTTAACCCCGAACAATATGGCGATTGATCTCAAGGGTAACAAACTTGTTATTCCGAATATGGCATCAGGGTACGTTGATATTATGAACCTGAGTGCGTTCCCAATGCGTGATCCGGTTGATGTTGCCGTGTCGCTTGATTTCATTGCCCTTTCACCGGACAAAAGTCACATTTACTTCGTGCAAAGGCTAGGAGGAAGTAATTTAATCAAATACAACAGAGAAACTAAAACGGCTACCGAATTTACTGCGGGTTCGTGGCCAAGTGTAGTACTTGTTGACTCCGCAATCAACCGTATGTACGTTCTTAACCACTTTGAAAGCAGTATTTCCGTCTTTAATGCTACAACCTGTGATTTATTAGGCACGCTTACTTTCGCAATTGATGAAGCCAGAACTGACGCAATTAGTGTAATGACATACGATAAACTTTCGCATAAAATTTATGCAGCATTTCCGGAATACGGAAAAATTATCGTCGGTGATGGTCTGGCGCTAACTTCAGATGCAGTTATCTCAATTCCCGGGTATGTATATTCGGGGGGTAAAGCTATCGGTGTTTTACAAATTGCGGTTTCACCAGTTGATAACCGTCTGATTGTAGCTCAGAACGATTCTACTAACCGTGTTCACATCTACAACACAATTACGAACGCACACTTAGCCACGTTCACTGTAAACCCCTGGCCAAATTCCGGCACAAGCCTGCAACACGATATGTTAAAATACGACGAAGTATTGAATAAATTCTGGTTAGGAAACGTACAAATAAACCCGACTGCTCCATATACCCGGACAACCATTCCGTACGATGACCTATCATTAATTGGGTATAAAAATGATCTTTCAGTTTTATATTGCCTGAAATACAATTTAAATACCGTAAAAGTTTTGAAACTAATGAATAATCCGCCGGCTTATACGTATATTGATGAAACATTTCTTTTCGAAACCAAAACAACTGCGCTACCGGTATCATACTACGATATGACAACGAATGAGCTTTTTCTGACTGAATTCAATTACGGATATTTCAGAAATTATGACCTCGATAGTGTGTCAACGGTGGGGATTAGTTCGCCGGTTTATACAGTACCGCCACAGATTAAGTATTTCCCCTCTATGACTTCAGGTAAGTTTAACGTCGAACTCGATAAAGTAAATAATGGTCTCTCCGTACAGGTTTACAATACGCTTGGTCAACTTGTAATGCAGCAAAATGTGGGAAAACTTGAAAAATTTACTGTTGATTTAAATAATTTGTCTAACGGAATTTATTTTATAAAACTTATAGACGGCAATGAATCTTTGAATTCATTCAAAATACTCAAGGGATTTTTCCATTAACATAAATTTTCTCCGGACTTTTACTTCATATGATTTATGTCATTTCAATCGTTTGTTAGTATTTTCATTTTCACCCGTCGAAAGGTAATATAAAAACCTTTCGACAGGTTTATATGTTAAAAGAAAATTATTTCAACAGCGATAACTCAACAGAAAAAATCAAACTCTGGCAAACAGAATTTTCAGGTTTTTCCAAAAAGTTTAAAAAATTTTCAGTCATAGATTCAGCGCTGATCGTAATTGATATGCAAAACTTTTTTCTCGATGAAAAATCACACGCGTTTGTCCCCTCTTCAGAGATTATCGTCAACCATATTAATCGGCTCATTTCGTTTTACGATAAAAAGAATTTACCTGTAATTTTCACTTACTTCGCAGTTGCACCCGGTGATGATGATCCTATACTGCGCCGGTGGGGTAATAGTGTCAGCGAGAATTCGTACAACAGCATAATTCCCGAATCAGTCCTTCGAAATTCAAATCATAAAGTCATCCGGAAAAATACATACGATTCATTTTACCGAACCAATCTTGAAGAAGCGCTCAATGCTTTGAACGTAAAACAATTGGTAATTACCGGTGTGCTGACAAATCTATGCTGTGAAACAACTGCTCGTTCCGCATTTGTCCGCAATTTCGATGTATTCATTGGGATTGACTGTACTGCTGCATTCAATGAGGAAATGCACGTTGCCAGTTTGAGAAATCTGATGTATGGGTTTGCGTCACCTGTAACTATAAACGAAATCACCACATGATATATGACTGTATAATAATCGGCGCAGGTCCGGCAGGGTTAATTGCATCAGTTCAACTGAAGCGGGATAACTTTAATGTCCTGTTGATTGAAAAAAACGCAATTGGCGGATTGTTAAAGAACTCTAACCTGGTTGAAAACTATCTGGGTTTTCCGAACGGAATTACCGGGACTGAACTTGTCAAAGTTTTTAAAAACCAACTCCGGTCATCCGGCTTGAATCCGATACATGCTGAAGTAAAAAAAATTTCCAGCACCGGAAATATCTACTCCGTTGTTACTGAAGTTAAATCTTATAAATCGTATGCAGTATTGATTGCTTCCGGAACTATGCCTAAAATGTTATCGGTAAAAGGAGAAGCGGAACTTATCGGTAAAAAAGTGTTCTACGAAATTGCATCTTTGCCGGAAACTTTAAACTGTACATCGGTTTTAGTTATCGGCGGAGGTGATGTAGCATTTGACTATGCACTGAATTTAAAATCAAGAGGTTACAATCCATTCATTGTAATGAGGCATCAACCGAAGTGCCTCGGAGTTTTGCAGAAGCGGGCAGCAGCAGAGAGTATTCCATACTTGATAAATCAAAATATAATTGAAATCACAGAATCAGGGGATGCTGTCTTTACTATCTGCGAAGGTATTACATTTAAATCTGAATTAATTTTGGTTGCTGTCGGAAGAGACCCGGTTCTCCCTGAAATAAATGAAGCATCAAGTAAAGGTATTTTCTATGCCGGTGATGTAATAAATGCCGATTACCGGCAGGTACATATTGCAACCGGAGATGGTTTAAAAGCTGCAATGAAGATTTCAAAATTTTTAAATCAAAAAATGAAAATCGTAAAAGAAATAGGAAACGAAAAACTCGCAAAAGTTTTCATCGGTAACATTCGAGGCAGAAATGTCGAATTTGCTGAATCAATCCAACCTCCACTGCCAAGGAACGAGAAATGGGTAATTACTATATCCTGCTTGTTCGGCTGTCCGGTCAAGTGCCTGATGTGTGACGCCGGTCAGGAATATTGCGGGAAGCTTGATTTGGACGATATGCTTGAACAAATTGACCATGCAGTAATGAGGTTTTATCCCGACAGAAATATTCAGGTTAAGAAGTTTAAAATCCAATTTGCCCGGATGGGTGAACCTGCTTTCAATCCCGCGGTACTTGACGTGCTGGAAGAATTGCCCAAACGTTACGTTGCACCCGGATTGATACCCTCAGTTTCAACTATCGGTCCGAAAGTGTCATCTGATTTTTTTGAAAAATTATTGGACATAAAAAATCGTTTGTATGCGAACGGAAAATTTCAAATGCAATTCTCGATTCACACTTCAGATGTTCAAAAGCGTGACACATTAATGCCGATTAAGAAAATGAGCTTTCCCGAAATTGCTGAGTTCGGGGAGAGATTCTTTAATCCCGGCGACAGAAAAATAACCCTCAATTTCATTGTAATGAAAGGTTACCCGATTGAACCTGCAATCCTGCGAAGCATATTTCAACCTGAAGTTTTTATAATAAAGCTCACACCGTTGAATCCAACAATTAACGCTCGGAATAATTCTCTTGAAACCGAACTTGATCCGGATAATAAATCCACAGTCTCGTCGCTCGTTGATAAATTCAGATTTTTCGGGTTCGATACGCTCGTCAGCATCGGCGATACCGGTGAAAATGAGATAGGTAGCAATTGCGGACAATATGTGTCAGTATTGAAAAGTACTCAATATCAAAATTGAATAAAAATATGAACAACTTACAATTCGAAATAATACTTTATGTTTCTGACCAAAGTCGGAGCGCAAAATTTTACTCTGCTATTTTAAGAAAAGGACCATCCCTTGATGTCCCCGGGATGACGGAATTCATGCTAACCGATAAGGTGCGATTAGGTTTAATGCCTAATTCGGGAATTGTTAAGATTCTAAAAGATAAAACACCGCATCCTGCAAAGGGAAATGGAATTCCCAGATGTGAACTTTACGTAATCTCAGACAACCCGCACGATGATTTGATGAATGCGGTCAATAATGGCGCAATTGTTGTAAGTGAAGTTGGCTACCGCGATTGGGGTGACTACGTTGGGTACGTTGCCGACCCGGATGGTCACATTATTGCATTTGCAAAATCCGCAACCTGAAAATACAATCAGGTTTATTTTAAAATATTTTCATTGATCAAAAACATTCCTAACCTGTCCCCCAACCGATATTTCATCAAATGGAATTAAAAATTTAGATTATTTGTTTTTCTGATATCCGATACTTTTTTGAAGAGTATTTTTTTAATTGCCGTAGCAATTAAGGAATGCCAGTCAATTGAAATCGGCGTTCCTTGTTGTTATTACCTAAATGTACTATTTTGGCTCATTCAACCGAAATGATCAGGCATCTGTGGATGTACAAATTCCCTAAATTTTGCACCTGTGAACTTGATATATTTGTGAAATTAAAAATTCAATGTGAGTTTTTATAATTTCCCAAGTAAATCCTGAGACAACAAAGAAACCGGTTGAATTTAGTACATCGTTAATTTTGAAGTTTTAAAGGTTTCGTATTTTTATGTACCGGTTAGTAAAAACACTCAACAGGCAAGCATTAGTAAATGCAACTGTATCAATTTTTGTTGTTATTGCCATTGTAATTGCGGGTTCGCGGAATCTTCAGAACTTCGATGCCGCGCTCGTAGCTTACCTATTCGGAACAGTCTTCGCGGTTTTTGGAATTGCTTATCGCTATTCAGTCTGGTTACAACGTCCGCCAACCCGGTTATATTGGTATAGAAGTTGGCAATTCCTGTTTAGTAAAAATTTCATCCCTTACGCACTCCGGTCTTTAAAATTATTTTTGCGAAATATTTTACTTCAACGTTTTATTTATCCCAGAGGGAAGCTCAGGTGGTTTGGTCACCTCATGCTTGCTGTTGGTTGTGTTTTAGCATTTGCAATTACGATTCCTCTCACTTTCGGATGGATTCATTTCACACTCGATCCGAATTCAATCTCAACCTATAACGCTCACTTTTTTGGTTTTGTCGTTACAAGTTTTGAGCTCGGTACACCGATTGCAGTAATAACCTTTCACGCATTGGTCTGGTGCTCTGTCATTGTTACAATAGGTGCTGTCATCATGCTGAGAAGAAGACTTACAGATGGTGGCCTGATTGCAACCCAAACTTTTGAAGGTGATTGGTTACCGTTGTTTTTGCTAATAGCAATTTCAGTTACAGGAATCGGAATTACTTACGACTATACTTTCCTGCAAGGTAGAACGCACCAATTCATGTCTGTAACACATGCAATAACTGTAATACTGTTCCTTATTTGGTTACCTTTTGGAAAATTCTTTCACATTTTTCAACGATTGGCACAACTTGGCGCAAATATTTACAAAGTCGAAGGCATGAAACGGGGAATGGCTGTATGTCCTCATACAAAAGAGGAATTTGCGTCAATTACTCACATTGAAGATTTAAAAAACGTATCGAAAAAGCTCGGTTTCGATTTTTCCTTAAAAAACGGTGGAAGTCATCTTGACCTATCACCTGAGGGAAAGAGGTCTGCTCTTGCCAAAGCGCATTACAAGGCAAGAAAAGAATCGGGCAAATTTTTCGGTTAATTTAATTAATTTTTTAATGGCAAAATTACCTGTATCTGTAGATAAAATAATTGAACAATTCGGACCGCACAAATCGTACACACCAAAAGAGGGATTTGAGGGTAATTTTGAACCGGATAAAATTGTTAAAACGCACTGCTGCTTTTGCGGAATGCAATGTGGCATTCAGCTAAAAGTTAAGGATAATAAAGTTACAGGTTTTGAACCGTGGATGGAATTTCCATTTAACGAAGGTCGCCTCTGCCCGAAGGGTGTACAGAGATATTTACAGAATAATCACCCCGACCGACTATTGAATCCCTTGAAGCGTGTTGAGGGAGTTGGATTTCTTCCCATTGAATGGGACGATGCAATGGAAAAAACTGTAAGCGAAATCAAGAGAATACAGAACGAATACGGTAATAATGCATTCGGTATGTTGTCAGGTGTTTCACTTACCAATGAGAAGAGTTACATGATTGGAAAGTTTGCCCGAGTTGCATTAAAAACTGCCAATCTCGATTACAACGGCAGGCTTTGCATGGTAAGCGCAGGCGCAGGTAACAAGAAAGCATTTGGTATAGACAGAATTTCAAACAGTTGGAGCGACCTTGAACACGCTGAAGTAATTTTAATCGCAGGATCAAATGTGAGCGAAACATTCCCTACACTTACTCATTACATTTGGCAGGCGCGGGATAACGGTGCGCGGCTTATAATTGTAGACCCGAGGATAACACCGATTGCCCGCACGGCTGATCTTCACTTGCCCGTATTACCCGGTACTGATTCAGCGCTCTTCGGAGCTATCCTGAAAATCCTTGTTGACAATAATTGGCTGGATAAAGAATTCATACAAAATCACACCAGCGGCTTTAACGAAGCTGTAAATGCCGTAAAGGATTACACTCTGGACTGGGCTGAAAAGGTTACAGGCGTAAAAGCGGAGAAAATTCAGAAAGCTGCCGAATGGTGGGGAAAAGCAAAAACCAGTTTCCTGCTCCATGCGAGGGGAATTGAGCATCACACAAAAGGAGTTGATAATGTCCTGAGTTGCATTAATATCGTGCTGGCTACCGGCAGGATTGGAAAACCATATTGCGGATATGGAACAATAACGGGGCAAGGTAACGGGCAGGGGGGAAGGGAGCACGGACATAAATGTGACCAATTACCCGGGAACCGTGACATTACAAATCCGGAACACAGGAAATTCATTTCAGAAATTTGGGGAATAGATGAAAAGGATTTACCCGGAAAAGGACTGACAGCTTATGAACTTATAGAAGCAATTCACCGCGGTGAGGTTAAAGGTCTCATCTCAATATGCTTTAATCCGTTAATTTCGCTACCGAATAACAGCTTCGTTCGAGAAGCATTAGAGAAACTTGAGTTCTACGTTTCAATTGATTTCTTCCTGAACGAAACAGCCAGACATGCGGATATAATACTTGCGGGTTCACTTCACGAAGAGGAAGAAGGGACTGTAACAACTGCCGAAGGCAGAGTCGTTAAGATAAACGAAGCTGTTACTCCGCCGGGGAATGCCAGAAGAGATAAAGATATAATAATGGAACTCGCACGACGACTTGGTGCAGGGGATAAATTTAATTATGAAAATAGTGAAGCAATTTTTAATGAATTGAGGATAGCATCGAAAGGTGGTACGGCGGATTACTTTGGAATTACTTACCAGCGAATTGAAGAAAACATGGGTGTCTTCTGGCCATGTCCTTCGCTTGATCATCCCGGGACACCACGTTTGTGGGAAGATAAAAAATTTGCTACCAATGACGGGAAAGCACACTTTAATCCTGTACCGTTCAGAGAACCATCTGAAGTAACTGACAATGAATATCCAGTTGTGCTCACTACCGGAAGAGTTGTATCACAATATCTAAGCGGATCACAAACGAGGAGAATAGGTAAATTAGTTGATCAATATCCGCAACCATTACTCGAGATTCACCCTGAACTTGCATCTAAGTACGGAATTAAAGACGGTGATCTGATCACAGTGGCAACCCGTCGTGGAGAGGCAAACTTTCCTGCACAACTTGTTGAAACTATCAGAAAGGATACGGTTTTTATTCCTTACCATTGGGGTGGAAAACAATCTGCAAATCAACTTACTATCGGGACTTTGGATCCTGTTTCCAAAATCCCTGAATTTAAAGTCTGCGCTTGCCGGCTCGTTCATACGGGTATTAAGGCATCAGACAAATTGAAAGAAACAGCTTATCAAAGTTATTAATTTTGAATAAAGAATATGGCAGTTAGTGAATACAATCAGGAGATGGAATTTTTCGTTGACATGCAGCGGTGCATTGGATGTCACGCATGTGAAATGGCTTGCGCCGAATGTGAAACAAACGGGCAGGAAAGTATGATTCACGTTCATTACATTGACAGGGCAGTTTCAGTTCAGACAACGGTTCAGGTCTGCATGCATTGCGACGAACCCGCATGTGCAACAGTTTGTCCGGCAGATGCTATAACCAAGGATAACTTCGGTGTCGTTCATTCTGCAAATACTTCACGTTGTATCGGTTGTTCAAATTGTGTGCTGGCGTGTCCGTTCGGTGTACCGATTAAATTTGAAGAGAGTGAACTAATGATGAAGTGCAATATGTGTTACGACCGGACAAGTGCCGGTAAAAAACCAATGTGTGCAACCGTTTGTCCTAGTCAGGCGCTATATTACGGTACCCGTGAAGAAATAAGAAAGCGAAGACCCGAGAGCGTACCGGTAAACACATTTAAGTTCGGTGAACTTGAAGTAAAGACTAAGGTAAAAATCATGATGCCAAAAGGCGCTACAAAAATAATCGTGGATTAAAACGAATGAAAGAAAAAAATCAGGAAATATTTTCAGAAACGTGGAAGGATGACTTCCCTATTCAACAGCAGGAGGCAGTTCATGTTTCAAGGCGGGAATTTGCAAAATTTCTCGGCCTGCTTTCAGGTACACTCGCATTGGGGAACGCCGGAATAATCATTAAGTCAATCCTATTTCCCTCACAAAAACTGAAAGGTGAACATTTCGTTTGTAATCAAAACGAGGTTCCGGCTGGCGGCATGAAACAATTTGAACTTCAATTGGATAAAACAATTCCTTATATTCTAATTCATCTCAAAGATGGTCAATGGCGGGCTTTTGAACAAAAATGTACGCACTTATCCTGTGCCGTTAGATACGTCCCTGAAATGGATAAAATACAATGCCCTTGTCACAATGGATATTTCGATGCCCGTTCAGGTGTAGTTTTGCAAGGACCACCGCCCAGACCACTGCCGAGACTCGATGTAATTCTTAAAGATGGAAAAGTGTTTGTCGCTGAAATGAAAAATAAAACTTAAGCATATTAATCGTGAGCGATTTCAGAGAATCTCAGAATAAAGCACATCCGAATAAAACGAACACGTTAATGACGGGTATTATCCTGTTACTGATATTTATCATAAGTATTCAGATTTGGTTTTTGTATAGTGCATTGAACAATGCTTTGGAGAGAAACCTTGATATTGCAATCGCTACATTTCTTGGTTCATTTGTACTGGCATTAGTATCCTTCTGGTTAATAAGGTATCTGCCTGATCCGCGGGAAGGTAAAATTAAACGAAAGTAAATGATCCTCGACAAATTTGAAAGAGTTCACAATTATCTGAGAATATCTTTAACCGACAGCTGCAATTTCCGGTGTAGCTACTGTATGCCGGATGAACAAATTGTAAGCATGAGTTCAGCACAGCTAATGAGCCCGGATGAAATTGAAAAAATTTCACAGATTTTCATTAACCTCGGTGTGAACAAAATCAGGCTTACTGGTGGCGAGCCGCTTGTCAGAAAAGATTTCTCTGAAATTTCAACCCGCCTCTCAAAATTAAATACCGATCTGACTATTACAACAAACGGATTTCTTGTGGATAAATATCTGAACATTTTCAAAAGCTCAGGCATACATTCGGTTAATGTCAGTCTCGATTCACTTCGCCCTGAAGTTTTCAAAAAGCTAACTAAGCGCGACCACTTTCATAACGTCTGGAATAATATCGCCCTGTTACTTGAAAATGATTTCAGAGTAAAAATTAATGTTGTCGCATTGAACGGTATTATCGAGGATGAAATAATTGACTTTATTGCAGAGACAAAATCCAGACCGTTGCACATCAGGTTCATCGAGTTCATGCCGTTCACCGGCAATAAATGGGAATCGGGGAAAGTGGTAACCGCAGATCAGATGTTGAAAATGGTTACTCCGATTTTTGATGTAATTAAGCTGGAAGATGAACCAAACGCCACAGCGAAAAAATATAAAGTACCCGGTTTTGAAGGAACTTTTGCATTTATAACAACCATGAGTAATTTATTTTGCGGGGATTGCAACCGGCTTAGGTTAACTGCTGACGGGAAGTTAAAAAACTGTCTGTTCGGTAAGGATGAAATTGATCTCTTAGGTGCGTTTCGAAATGGTGAAGATATCACTCCACTTATACATAAATCAGCATCTATGAAACATCGCGAAGCAGGTGGACAGTTTCCGAAAAGTTTCCACGATACAGAAGCAGATAAAATAATTAACCGTAGTATGATAGGTATCGGTGGTTAAATCTAAATTGATGATTTCCGTTAATCACGCCAAAAAATTAATTTCAGAGAGAACATCACATTCGCAACCGGTGGATATTCCGATACAAAACGCTACCGGATTTATTACTGCCCGTGATGTAACATCTCCGATCGACGTTCCCCCTTTTGATAATTCCGCCATGGATGGTTATGCAATTAAACTGAACAAGGATAATTACGTTTATCGAATTACACATATTGTACAGGCAGGTGAAACCAGGCATCTTAAGATAGGTGACGGAGAAGCTGCGAGAGTTTTTACCGGCGCGCCAATCCCAGACGGGGCAGATACAGTCGTGCAGCAGGAACTCTCTGAACGCAATGATGATTTCGTGAAACTGAACTTGAGCGAAATAGATAAAGGTGAACACATCAGGTTACGGGGCGCACAATCAAAGTCCGGAACAACTATACTTCAAAAAGGTACATTAATTTCCCCGGGTACTGTGGGCTTGTTGGCTTCAGTAGGAATACAGGCAGTATCAGTTTATTCCTCACCTGTGGTTTCTGTCGTTATAACCGGCAATGAACTTACCCCACCAGGGTCAGAGTTAGATCACGGATTAATTTATGAATCAAACTCCCCCGCCCTCGTTTCATATCTGAAATATCTGGGAGTTCATAACATAAATGTATTTCATGCACCGGATGAAAAGGAATGGCTTAAGAAAAAAATTTCTGAATGCCTGGATAACTCCGATATTTTATTACTAACCGGTGGTGTTTCCGTTGGGGATTACGATTTCGTTCATGAAATACTAAATGAAATCGGTATTGAAAGGCTTTTTCACAAAGTAAAACAACGCCCCGGAAAACCTCTTTATGTCGGAAAGTTAAATTCTAAATGGGTATTCGGACTACCCGGAAATCCTGCCTCAGTTATCAGTTGTTTTAATCAATACGTGAAACCCTGCATTAAAGCAAATATGGGGTTCACCCGTGTTTGGGAACCGGATGCACGTTTACCTCTCGAAAACAGATATACAAAAAAACCTGGACTCACATTTTTCCTCAAAGCAAGCACAGTAAACGATAAGATTGTCGTTCCGGATGGGCAACAATCATTTAATATGTTACCATTCGGGGCAGCCAACGGGCTTGCTGAAATTCCGGAAGAGATTGAAATGGTAGAACCAGGGTCGATTGTAAATTTTTATAAATGGTAAAAGTTGATTGAATACGCTTTCTATATCCTCTTATTTCTGATGCCGGTGGCTGCATTCTTTTATGCCTCTGTTGGTCATGGCGGAGCAAGCAGTTACCTGATGCTGCTCACACTTTTTAATTTCGCCCCTGAACAGATACGACCAACTGCTTTGATGTTAAATATTGTGGTTTCATTCATTGCATTCGCATCCTACCGGCGGACATGTGAATTCAAAAAAGATATTTTTATTCCTCTTGTTATATTTTCAATTCCTGCTGCATACATTGGCGGGACAATCCTCGTAGATGCATATCTATACAAAAAAATTTTAGGAGTACTATTAATTTTCCCTGCGCTGAGATTTCTTAATGTATTTCCCGTGGCTGAAGAAACAGTTTTAAATAGGAAGTGGTGGATGATTTCAATTATCGGACTTAGCATTGGTTTCGTTTCGGGTTTAATCGGTATCGGGGGCGGTATTATTCTGTCTCCGATATTACTTATGGCAGGTTGGGCAAACGTAAAGGAAACAGCCGCATTGAGCGCATTATTCATTTTCCTGAATTCAATCTCAGGATTTATCGGTTCCAATGCAATTGATGTAACTATTGACCCTCAACTTTGGATGTTGATGCCATTAACAATAGGTGGCGGCGCTTTAGGTGCATATTTCGGCGCTAATAAATTTAACCCGAAAGTATTGAAACAATTGTTGGCTGCCGTTCTTATTATTGCTTCAGTAAAATTTCTCATAGGTTGATTAAAACATCTGATATAGAAACGTTCATTTTAGCCGGAGGTAAGAGTAGCCGGATGGGTGACGATAAAGGTATGCTCAGAGTAAACGGAAAACATTTAATAGAGTTTACGATTGAACCTCTCAAAAAATCCGGTTTAAACCCTAAAATAATTGCAAACAATGAAAGCTATAAAATCTTCGGATTGGAAGTCTTCCCGGATGAAGTGAAAGGTAAAGGTCCGATCGGTGGATTGCTTACCTCAATGGTGAATTGTAAGAGAGATCACTTATTACTGATTAGTTGCGATATGCCATTTATTTCAGAAGATTCAGTTGCTTACCTTTTAGCTGAATCAGAAGATGGGAAAATTTGCGTTTCTTCAGATGGAGAAAAAATAAACCCTCTCTTTGCAATCTATCCGGTTACAATTCTCGGTTTTGTAAACTCACGAATCAATGAAAACAAATTAAAAATGACAGAACTGATTTTATCGTCGGATCACAGAGTGATTAATATGTCGGCAATGTTAAAAAATAATCCGTATTTATTTTTGAATATTAATACAAGATCAGATTTTGAAAATTTGAGACATTCCCTGAATAAATAAAAAATATTGGCAGAGAATCAGGAAAGTCGGGATTGTTTTCAGTGTTTAACCAGAGCCAACACTTTGTTCAGCTCTCTCAATTTTGAAGAGGTAGCACTGTTAAAAAGTGAGCGCCTTTGTTTGGATTTTAAACCGGGTGAAGATTTATACCATGAGGGCGCTGAGACTACCGGTATTTTTATTATCAGAAACGGAAATGCAAAGATTACAAAAGAGAGTTCAGACGGCAGGGAACAGATTTTACGCTTTACAAACGAAGGCGATGTATTAGGTTACAGAGCAATTTTAAGCGGTGAAAAATATACTTCATCTGCAACCGCTATGAACAACGTCTCAGCCTGTCTTATACCGAAGGAAGTCTTACATTCATTTATTAAAAAGAACCAGTACATTGGAATGGGCTTCATGCGGTTGCTTGCCGAGGAAGTCAAAAACACAAATAAACAAATTATCAGAATATCTCAAAAACCCGTAAGGGAAAGACTTGCTGAAGCAATTTTATTGTTAAAGGAAACTTACGGATACGAAAAAGATTTTGCCACGATAAACGTAACCCTGAGCCGGGAAGAAATTGCCTGTATAGCAGGAACCGTTCGTGAAACTGCCACCAGAATGTTGTATGAATTTAAATCAATGGATATAATTCAGTTATCCGGGAAGAAAATAGCAATAAAAGATATCAACAAACTTATTATCCTCGCCAATCTCATCGAGTAAAAAACTTCTCAGTCAAAATCCTCAAATCAGCATCAAAAATTAATTTTTAGACCTTTTCCGAAATGTGACTAAAGTCATAAACCATGATGAGTATAATCATTGAAGAAAGCTACTTTTAGACGGATTTTTGTTACCAGTTAGTTCTCACAAAATTACAAATCCACATTTCCAAATTATGATAAATAAAACTTTGCACGGCATCCGCAAAATCTTTGCTATAGGTTCAATTGTAGTATGTTTTGCAGTTTTAGTATATGCACAGGGAGATAGCAAAGAAGGTGAAACAATATTTTCATCAAAGTGTACAGCATGTCACACAATCGGTGGAGGAAAGCTAATCGGACCTGATCTCTCAGGTGTTACCGAAAAGCGGGAGGAAGCATGGTTGAAGAGGCAAATTAAAGAGCCGGATAAATTACTTGCCGAAGGAGATCCGATTGCGAATGGATTATTAAAAGAATTCGGCGTACCGATGGCACCTCTTGGCCTTAACGATGCAGAAGTTGAAAACGTAATCGCATTTCTCAAGGGTTCCGGCGAAGGTGCTGAAACTCAGGTACAAACTTCTTCTTACTTTTTGCCGACTTTGTTAATCAGTTTTCTTATAATTATATTATTTACAATCATCGGTCTGAAATCAGGCCGTAAGAATTCATCCGTAACGATATAACCAATCATCAATTATGAAAAGTAAATGGTTTAAAATCACCGACAATTCCAGATCCTGGGAAGAATTTTACAGAAAGAGGTGGAATTACGACTATTCTGTCAGATCAACACACGGTGTAAACTGCTCAATGGCTTGTAGCTGGGAAGTCTTCGTAAAAGACGGTCTGATTTGTTGGGAACTGCAAAAAACGGATTACCCACAGATTGATCCTGACATTCCAAATGTTGAACCCCGAGGTTGCCAGCGCGGCGCAACATCGTCATGGTACCCGTATAGTCCGCTTCGACCAAAATTTCCGTACATCAGAAAAGTACTGTGGGAATATTATCTTGAGGAAAGGAATAGCGGAAAGGATCCAGTTGAAGCTTACGGGTCAATTGTAGAAGATCCGGAAAAGAGTGTTGCATATAAATCTGCACGCGGTAAAGGTGGATGGAGCAGGATTACATGGGATAAAGCTACTGAGCTGGTTGCAGCATCACAAATTTACACGATAAAAAAATACGGACCGGATCACATCGCAAACTTCTCACCGATTCCTGCTATGAGCTTACTAAGTTTCATTTCAGGTCATAGGTACAACAATCTTCTCGGTGGAATATATTGCAGTTACTACGAATGGTACCACGATTTACCACACGTATCCCCTTCAATGTTCGGTGAGCAAACTGAAAATTGTGAAAGCTCCGATTGGTATTTAAGTACATATTGGGTCGTTGCCGGAACTAATATAAATATGACGAGAACTGCAGATGCCCATTTCCTTTCAGAGGCAAAATACAGAGGTTCGAAAATCGTTGTAGTCTCCCCGAATTATTCTGATGTGACCAAACACACTGATCTTTGGGTACCGTTGATACCTGGTAGCGACGGCGCATATTTTATGGCATGCATTCACGTCATTTTAAAGGAATTCTATGCAGAAAAAGAAACTCCGTACTTCAACGATTACATAAAAAAATACACTGACTTCCCCTTCCTTGTACTGCTTGAAAATGATGGTAATAAATATCAAATGGGCAGATTCCTTCGCGCTGCGGATTTATCTGAATATGCCAATGAAGAAAATCCTGACTGGAAGCTAATTATGACCGATGGTAAAAGGAAACTTCATCTGCCTACCGGTTCAGTCGGATTCAGATGGGAGAAAGAGCCGACAGGTAACTGGAACCTTCAATTGAAAAATGCAGTCACTAAAGAAGAATTTGATCCGCTGGTAACATTAATTGACAATCACGACGAAAAAGCGATGGTATCATTCAGCGACTTTACCGATACGTACAGCCATACAGTCGGTAAGACTAACGGCAAAGGCGAGAAAGCAGTTGAAATCTTAAGAGAAATACCAGCTCAAAAAATAAAATCAAAAGACGGATCCGAGTTACTTGTTACAACTGTGTTTGATTTACTTATGGCACAAGCCGGTGTTTCAAGGGGACTCGGCGGAGATTACCCGAAAGATTACGACGATCCGAAACCATATACTCCAGCCTGGCAGGAAAAACTAACGGGTGTTAGTCGTAAACTTGCAATACAGGTCGGTCGTGAGTTTGCGGAAAACGCAGTTAAAACTAAAGGGAAATCTACCATTATTTCAGGCCCCGGTGTCCAGCACTTTTACCACGGGGGATCAATTTATCAACGAAACCAAGCCGTTATGCTCGCTCTGTGCGGCTGTAACGGTGTAAACGGTGGTAACTTTAACCACTACGTAGGGACTCAACACACCCGTCTTAATGCGCCTTTCGTCAATCTCGGCAGCGCTCTCGACTGGGTAAAACCCCCAAGATTAATGAATACTACCTCATTGTGGTATTTCCATACCGGACAATGGAGGTATGATGGCATGCCGTTAGATACCCAGTGGGCTACAGGAGCAAAAAAGCTTCCTGGATACAATCATGCTGCTGACATGAACGCGCTCGCCGTAAGACTGGGTTGGCTGCCATTTTTCCCGCAAGTTGACAAGAAAAATCCACTTAATATTTACAAAGAGGCTGTTGCAGCTGGCTGTAAGACCGATGATGAAGTTAAAGAATGGGTGTTAAATCAATTCAAAGAAAACAAGCTCAACTTCGCTATCCACGATGTTGACGCACATGAAAACAGGCTTAAAGTCTTAACTGTTTACAGGGGTAATCTCATCGGAACAAGTATGAGAGGACACGAGCTAACGCTTAAACATTTCCTGGGTACGCACAATAACGTTCTTTGGGATGAGGAACCTGCCAAAGGTTTGGTAAAGGAAATCAATTGGATTGAACCTTCTCCATTGGGTAAACTTGACCTGCTCGTCAATCTCAACTTCAGAATGGATTCAAACGCTAATTACTCCGACATAGTACTTCCGGCAGCTTTTTGGTACGAAAAGTATGATATCACATTCGGAGATATGCATACATTCATTCACCCACTTACTCCTGCAACTGATCCACCATGGGAAAGCAAACCGGATTGGGAAGCGTTTGTAATAATCGCGGCAAAATTCTCAGAACTTGCCAAAAAACATTTACCTGAACCCGTAAAAGACGTCGTCTTCAAAGCTTTATGGATGGATTCTCCGGATATGTTAGCGCAAAAGAACGGAGAAATCAAGGACTGGAGAAATGGAGATATTGAACCAATTCCGGGTAAAACCTTCCCTGACATTGCAATAGTTGAAAGGGATTACACTAAAATTTACGATAAAATGGTCTCTTTGGGACCTCTCGTTTGTAAGCCTCACGGTTACGGGTCTAAAGGTCAATATACTGACCTTACCCCAATCGTAGAAGAAGAATTAAAGTTCAATAAAAAATTCAATATCAGAAATGATCGTGTTTATTTCGAACGTTCTGAGCAGGTTTGTGAACTCATTTGTCAGATAGCTCCGGAATTGAACGGAAGATTAGCGTGGATGTTCTTCAAAGAGATGGAGAAGAAAGTAGGTCTTCCTCTCGCTGATTTAGTCGAACCGGTAAAACAAAAGCGGGTTGCTTACAGAGATTTAATTATTCAGCCGCGAAGGATTCACACGACACCGCAATGGAGTTCAATACTTTTCGATCCGAAAACCGGTAAACAACGTACCTTCGCGCCATTTACCATGAACGTCGAAAGACTGAAACCATGGCATACATTATCGGGAAGACAGGAAATTTATTACGATCATCAGGGAATTAGAGAACTTGGTGAAGCATTGCCAACTAATAAGCCTCCGCTTGATCCGGTTGCGATCGGTGATGTTAATCTTGACAAAGCTGTCGGTAAATCAAAAGTATTCAGGTTCATTACACCTCACGGGAAATGGCAGATACACAGTACATTCAGAGATCACTGGCCAATGTTACAACTTTCCAGAGGGGGTCCGACGGTTTGGTTAAATCCTGAAGATGCAGATGAAATTGAAGTTACTGATAACGACTGGGTGGAAATGTATTGTGAAAACGGCATCGAAGTTGTGAGAGCTGTTGTCAGTCCACAGGTGCCACGAAACATGGCGATAACATACCATCAGGTCGAGCGACACGTTAACGTTCCATTTTCACCGTTAGCGAAAAAATTCAAACGATCTGATCTGAGAGGTGGAAACAATAACGCCACAACACGGATAATGATGAATCCACACACCATGATTGGTGGCTACGCACAATTTACTTATTATAATAATTTCTGGGGCACAAGCCCGTCAGAGCGGGATCATGGAATATTAATCAGGAAAATGCCTTTACAATCAGGAGAGAAAAAGGTCATTTACCAGGAAAAAGATTTGGATCAACTCATAAATATATAAAAAAATGAAAGTCAAAGCACAAATGAGCATGGTGTTCAACCTTGAGAAATGTATCGGTTGTAACACTTGTACAGTAACATGTAAAAATGTCTGGACTAACCGCGAAGGAGCGGAATACATGTGGTGGAACAATGTTGAAACAAAGCCCGGCATCGGATATCCCAAGCAATGGGAGAATCAGGATGTCTGGAAAGGAGGTTGGGTAAAGAAAGATGGTAGCATACAGTTAAGATATGGTTCCAGAGTATATATGTTGCTGAATATATTTTACAACCCGCATGTTCCGGAAATGAAAGATTACTACGGGGATGATGTTTATACTTTTGGCTTTGACAATCTTCATACAACGCAGGAGATGACACAACAACCCATGGCAGCACCGAAATCCATGGTATCTGGAAAGGAAGAGATCGATATTAACTGGAATGTTAACTGGGAAGATAACGCAGGTGGTTCACATATTACAGGACAATTGGATACGAATTTCGAAGGAATGACAAAAGAAGAAAAAGATGCTTACCTGAAATTTAAGCAGGTCTTTTATTTTTACCTGCCACGAATTTGCAATCACTGCATTAACGCTGCTTGCGTAGGTGCCTGTCCGTCAGGCGCTGCCTACAAACGGGAGGAAGATGGAATTGTACTGATTGACCAGAACAGATGCAGGGCATGGAGATATTGCGTTTCTGCGTGTCCGTATAAAAAAACTTATTACAACTGGCGATCGGGGAAAATGGAGAAATGTATCCTTTGCTATCCCAGAGTTGAATCAGGATTGCCACCGGTTTGTTTCCATTCGTGCGTTGGAAAAATCAGATCCTTCGGTGTAATATTTTACGATATGGATAAAGTTGAGGAAACTCTGAAAGTTGAAGACGATGAACTTATCAAAAAGCACAGGGAATTAATACTCGATCCGTTCGATGAAAAAGTAATTGAAGCTGCAAAAGAATCCGGTTACAGCGATGACTGGATAGATGCTGCACAAAGATCGCCGGTTTACAAGCTATTTAAGAAATGGGAACTCGCACTTCCACTTCATCCCGAGTTCAGGACTTTACCTTCATTGTTCTACATTCCCCCGCAAAGTCCCGTTACAACCAGCGCAGGGAAATCTTCACCGGATGAAAGTGACGTTTTCGATATGACCGAATCTTCAGACGGTGGTCCGTTAATTCATCCTGATGAGTTGAGCAAGTTCAGAGTACCGCTAAAATATTTAGCTAATATGTTTTCAGTGGGCAATACTTATGAAATAGAAAAATCACTCAGACGCCAACTTGCTGTAAGGCATTACAACAGAAGTTTGAGAGTAGATCAGGAACCTAATCTGGAGATACTCGAAAAAGAAGGTTTAACAAAAGAAGACGCTGATGGTATTACACGAGCCGTGTCTCTGGCAATTTATGAAGAGAGGTTTGTAATTCCAAACACGAGGCGTGAAGATGCGGAAATTAGTCCATATACCGAAAGAGGATTTGCCGGGTTTGATCAAATGACCCCCTGGTCTCCTATGAAGAGGAGGAAAAGCTTATATACATCACATCACACACCTGAAAAATCTTTTGAATAAAATGAAAGACACAAAAGCAATAGCAAATACATATAAAATTATCGCAGACCTATGGTGTAATCCGATTGATATAAACATGGAAGACGTTCTGCGTGAATCTGCCTTGGTAATCAACACACTGAGAGAAAACCATTTCGACACTGCAGAGGAACTTTCAAAATTCATTCAACTTCCTGCAGTTACACAAGAAACATACATTGACCTGTTTGAACTAAACCCGCAGTGTGCGCTTTACCTTGGGAGCCATACTTACGAGGAATCCAGCTCATGTGCAGACGCAGCGAAATCGGACAGGAATACATACATGATTGAGCTAGTTAATTTATATAAACACTTCGGACTCGCGATCGACAAGAATGAATTGCCGGATTATTTACCAATCATGGTTGAGTTTCTGGCGCTTACAATTCATTCAAATATTGACCCTGTTAGGATAAAGTTCATCAATGAATACATGCTCCCCTTTTTGCAACCGCTCCGGGAAAAATTAGAGGAGATGAAATCACATTATAAGCATTTATGCGATGCTCTTATAAAGAACTTACATGACGATTTAAAATTAACGGAAAATTTACAACCGGCGTAATACCGGATTAACAGAAAACCTAAACCTGAAAAAATGTTTGAGAATTTCTTTTTCGTTGCATTACCCTACATTGCAATTCTGCTGCTTGTTGGCGGAACAATTGTGCGCGCTTTCAAAAATCATTGGGTTTGGAGCGCAAGAGGTGATTATTTATGGACTACACGGACTACCGGGTTTTTCGGTCGTCAAACTATCGGTCCGGCAGCTTTATGCATTCATTGGGGGTTAATTACATTATTTATTACTCACCTGATTGGCTTCATCGGTGGCGGATACAATTTATCTTCATGGGTTGAGGTTTTCAGATGGGTAGGTATGATTGGCGGGTTAATGCTTCTTTACGGTTTGTTGTGGGCACTGTACAGGAGAATATTTAATCTGCAGGTAAAAGCTATGAGTCAGGCAGACGATTACATCACTCTTTCTTTTTTGATAATAATTGTTTCATTCGCATTGTGGCAATCGTTGGTCGAACAATTGTTTGGAATTTCATACGCAGCCGGTCCCTGGGTCGGAAGCATATTCACATTTCAACCCGATGCTTCTTTGATATCAGGCGCCCCGTTGGTTAATCAGTTGCACATAATATTTGCTTTACTATTTTTTTGTTATTTTCCATTCAGTAAATTGGTGCATGCTGCAAGCTACCCGTTCTCTTATTTTACAAGACCTCGCATTTCGATGCGAACATACTGGGGTCTTAAAAAATAACGGGCTTTTTAAAAATTAAATTTGTACTCATGACAGATGCACCAAAAAATTCCGGAAACGGTACTGATGAATCCGTTGAAGAAAAAATTCACCCCTACATTCAACAATTAATGAACGAACATCAGGCAGCGATGCAAAAAATAGTTCAGTTTGAAGTCGTCATTAACGAAATTCGGGAAAAGGGGGTTGACCAGGATAAAGCAAATATTGTTAATGATTTTTTTCAGTTCTTCAATAATAACCTTCTGGTACACAATGAACGGGAGGAAAAATTTCTGTTTCCTGTATTAAATCAGAAAATTCTTCAAAATGAGGGTGAGGAATTATACAGGGAAAAACCAACTGCAGTTGAACTTCTTCAAAGTGACCACGTTGGGGCGATTCAACTTGGAGCCGTTATCTTTAACCTGTTCGGACTTGCTTTCAGATTGCCTGATCCGAATTCAAGGCTCCTTACAATAGACCTTGCGACAGAACAAGCGCTTGAATTGGTTGACTTGCTTAAACTTCATATCGAACGAGAAGATAACATTGTATTTCCATTGGCACAAAAATATATTGACGAGGCTGACCTGAATAAAATGGGATAAAAATTGTAGCATTAAGCACATTTTCAAAAGCAGGGATCTTTCTCTGCTTTTTTTATGGGTGAAGCTTAGCTTCTTTGTCATTATTATTATCAGACAAATGTTTTATTTTTAAATATTCAAACCTTTTCTAATTCAAGAAATGATTACCGTAAAAGTATTTGGAAGGCTCACTGATTATACAATTGAGAATGAATTCAATTTAACTGGTGTCAAGGATACTGATCAACTTTTGAAAACTTTATTTAATAAGTATCCGATGCTGGAAGGGTTAAAGTTTAAAGTATCAGTTGATCGCAAAATCATAAACGAAAATACTGCACTCCATAACGGAAGTGAAGTTGCAATTCTACCGCCATTTTCAGGAGGATAAATGAATAGATTTGAACGTCAGATAAAGTTGTCGGGTTTTGGAAAAGCAAGTCAGCAGAAATTAAAAGAAGCTAAAGTTTTAGTTGTTGGAGCAGGTGGATTAGGTTGCCCGGCATTAATTTACCTTGCTTCGTGCGGAGTCGGCGAAATTGGAATTGCAGATGGCGATGTTGTTTCAGTTTCCAATCTGAACAGACAAATTCTGTTCGGAGAAAGCGACATCGGTAAATTAAAGCCCGAAGCCGCTAAAGAACACCTTCTCTCTAAGTACAGTAACCTGAAAATTACAACTATAAATGAATATATTACGCAGAAAAATGCAATAGAAATAATTTCCGGATATGATATTGTACTGGATGGTTCAGATAATTTTCCTGTCAGATATCTTGTAAACGATACTTGTGTGTTATTAAACAGACCTCTTGTCTTCGGAGCGATTTATCAATACGAGGGACAACTTGCGGTTTTTAATGTCCCGGACGAAAGTAAAGTTAAAACTAATTACCGCGATTTGTTTCCTGAACCGCCTGAACAGTTTGAAGTACCGGATTGTAATCAAACAGGAGTAATCGGGGTGCTTCCGGGGGTTATTGGAACTTTACAAGCTGCCGAAGTTATCAAACTCATAACCGGTATCGGTCGCCCTCATATTAATCGTGTGCTCATTTACGATTTGAGGAATAGTCAATTTTACGAAACGACCTTACGACCAGATATGAAAACGAATTCCAAAATTCCCAAAACGGTAGAACAGCTTAAGGAAACCGATTACAGCCTCGCTTGCAATTCAATTCACAGCATCACCTGGAGCGAAGTTGAGAAATATCTTGGCAATTTTTCGGGCAAAGCTATACTTGTTGACGTGAGGGAGCATTTCGAAGTCCCCAGGTTTACACATTACACTAACGTTCGCATACCACTATCAGAACTTGAAACCGATCAGGAATACTTTCAAAACTATGAAGTAATAATTCTGTTTTGTCAGGCGGGAATACGGAGTCTCAAAGCAGCCAACATAATTTCAACCAGATTTAAAGACAAGGAGGTTTATTCGGTTTACGGTGGACTCGATAATCCGGAATCTCCCGTTAAAACTTTGGAATATGCAGGGAAAATTTAAAAACATTTTCATACAAGGACCTATTACACATGGCTTCATTGCGGAATCAATTGAGAATCACTGCCATAAAAAAAATATCGGTGGACATTCAATTTTCCTTGGTCAGGTACGAGCCGATGAAAAGGATGAGGGAAATGTAACAGCAATTGAATACACTGCCTATGAACAAATGGCTCTCGAAAAGGCACATGAAATAAGGGAAGATATTTTTCAAAAATATCCGTTAATCTGCGCTCATATTTATCATAGTTTGGGGGTAGTTAAATCGGGACAAATATCATTATTTGTATTTACTTCTTCCGAACATCGCAAAGCTGCATTTGATGCATGTGAAGAACTCGTTGAGCGTATAAAAGCCGAATTACCTGTTTGGGGGAAAGAACTTATCGAAGGTGAAAAATTTGCTTGGAAAGAAAACATATCCAATTTTAATGATAAATATAACAAATAAAAGCAATACTCTCAGAACAGCTATTGCCACAGCAATCGTCAAAGTCAGTTTACCGGAAACAATCAAAGCAATTATTGACAGGCAGGTGCCTAAAGGTGATGTTTTTGAAATGTCAAAAGCGGCAGGTTTGCTTGCAGTTAAAAAGACAAGCAATATGATACCTGATTGTCATCCTATACCAATAGAATATGCTTCAATTACTTTTAATATAAGCGAACTCGAAATCCACATTAACGTTGAAGTACACACTATATATAAAACCGGAGTTGAAGTCGAGGCCATCCATGCTGCTACTGTCGTAGCGGTTACAATTTATGATATGTTGAAACCTATTGACAAGAACATAACAATTGAAAAGGTCAAACTCCTCGAAAAAACCGGTGGCATGAGTCAATTCCGCAAAAAAGAGCCTAAAGGTATCACAGCCGCAGTAATTGTTTGTTCAGATTCTGTCTCGGTAGGGAACAAAGAAGATAAAGCTGGAAAACAAATAATTGAAAGGCTTAAAACACACGGCGTTAATATAAAATCCTACGAGATTATCCCGGATGACAAGAATATTATCACTGATAAGGTTAATTATTACAGTTCGGAAAGCATCCAATTGCTTATATTCACCGGTGGAACAGGACTTTCACCACGGGATGTAACCCCGGAAGTTTTAGAACCATTACTTGACTTTCGAATCCCCGGGATTGAGGAGGCAATGCGGTCATATGGTCAACAGCGTACACCATACGCTATGCTATCAAGAAGCCTTGCGGGTATCGTTGGGAAGACACTTGTGCTTGCATTACCCGGATCCACACGAGGAGCCTCGGAATCAGTCGATGCGATTTTTCCCTCTGTGTTGCACATCTACCGTGTAATGAAAGGAGTTCGACACGATTAAATATCCCCCGAATTACAAATCCTATCATTTTTTATTGATATGATAAATAGTGCATTACAAAACCCGGCTTCTATTGCCGTAATAGGAGCTTCTGAGAATACCGGCAAACCGGGCGGGAAAGTGCTTTTGAACTTAATCAAAGGAAATTTCAAAGGTAATATTTTTGCTGTGAACCCAAAACCGGTAAATATCAGGGGTGCTATACATGTACCGGATATAAGCGGTCTTCCTCACACAGATTTAGCAATTATATCAATTCCGGCGAAAAGTTGCATTGAAGCAGTTGAAAAACTTTCTGAACGCGGTACGAAAGCATTCATTATTTTTTCGGCAGGCTTTTCTGAAGCCGGTAACGAGGGAAGGGAACTCGAGATAAAGCTTAGGGAAATAATCGATAGTTATAATTCATGCCTGATAGGTCCAAATTGTATTGGTATGGTAAACCAAAATTTCAAAGGTGTATTTACAACTCCCCTGCATGAATACGATCCTATGGGTTGTGAACTGATATCGAGTTCAGGCGCAACTGCTGTATTCATAATAGAAGCAGCGCAATCCACCGGTTTGAAATTTTCAAATATTTACTCAATTGGCAATGCAGTGCAAACCGGCGCTGAAGACATTCTCGAATTTATGGATGAAACTTACGAACATGGAAAAAGTCCACGAGTGAAACTCCTCTATCTCGAGCAAATAAAGCATCCGGTAAAATTTATAAAACATACATCTTCATTAATACGAAAAGGTTGTTACATTGCAGCAATCAAATCAGGTTATTCTGAATCAGGCAGCCGGGCAGCATCCTCTCATACCGGTGCGATGGCAACTTCTGATTCACTAATTCGTGCTTTATTTAAGAAAGCAGGGATAGTTTACTGTAGTAGTCGCGAAGAGCTTATAAGCGTTGCATGCATTTGGCAAAACAAAGAACTAAAGGGAAATAATATAGCAATAATTACTCATGCCGGCGGTTCCGCTGTCATGCTGACAGACACACTCACTTCGCTAGGTATGAATGTTCCGCAAATTCCGACTGATAGTGGTCGGGAATTATTACCCCTATTACATCCGGGATCTTCAGTTAACAACCCGATTGATTTTCTCGCAACAGGAACAGCAGAGCAACTTGGAATTATCATTGACTTCTGCGAGAAGCTGAAATTGATAGATGGTATGGTTGTTGTTTTTGGTAGTGCGGGTTTGTTCAACGTCCAAAGCGCTTATGATAAACTGGATGAGAAAATGAAAACTTGCGAAAAACCAATATACACTGTACTTCCTTCATTAGTAAATGCAAGAGAAGAGATAGATAATTTCATTAGTAAAGGACATATAAATTTTTCAGATGAAGTTGTTCTCGGTAAAGCGCTCGCACATAGTTACCTTAAGCCTAAACCTACTTATGGTTTAACCGAAATTGCCGATATGGATATTACAACAATCAGGGAAGTGATTTCAGAAGCGGATACAGGATACTTGTCAACTTCACAAGTGCGGCAAATCCTGCAGTCTGCAGGGCTGGATGTAGTTAATCAGCGTGAATGTTTTTCTTTAAATGATTTGACTGAAACGGCAAAATCTATGTCTTTCCCGCTCGCTCTGAAAGTCATAGGCCCTATACATAAAACCGACGTCGGTGGTGTATCATTGAATATTAATTCAGATGAAATCTTGCAAAGCGAGTTTGAACGAATGATGAAAATAAAGGGAGTAAAAGGTGTGCTTGTTCAGGAAACAATTTACGGTAAAGAACTTTATTGTGGAGCAATGAAAGAAAATAAATACGGACATCTCATATTGTGCGGACTAGGCGGAATTTTTGTAGAAGTCATTAATGATATAGCTTACGGACTTGCACCACTCAACAAGGATGAAACATCAACGATGATAAAATCACTAAAGGGCTACCCTATTATAAAAGGTTTCAGGAACAGGAATGGTGTCAATGAAGACAAATTTATTGATGCGGTTGTCAGGATCTCTTCCCTCGTTTATGTTGCACCGGAAATTACTGAACTGGATGTGAACCCGTTCATCGGAAACCCAGATAGGGTTGTATCGGTTGACGCAAGAATAAAACTCGCGAAATAATCATTCCCAAGTTCCTTGAAATTTACCCGAACCGTGCTACTTTATCCACTCCTCCATATCAGATTTCTCTTTATCACCAAGCTCACGATCGTTATCCAAAAATCTGAAATATATATTATCCATTTCATCATCTGACATTAACGATTCTGCCATTTGAAATACTTCATCATCTTCAACCGCAATATGGTCTTTCAATGCTTCCGAGTATTCATTAAAGAGTTTATATGCACTATCCACATTGTTATTATCAATTTCTGATTCTATGTTTCGCATCATTTCCCTGAAGTCTTCATGATTTTCAAACATCTCTTTAATTACACCATCTTCAAGCAATTCATTTCTTTTCGACATTTCCGGGAATAAAATCTCTTCCTCCTTCTGATGGTGATACTTATCTGTATAGTTCCGAAAAAATTCAATAAATTTTTTCATTCCGGAAATGTCAGAATCACCGCTTATTACTGAATTAAACAGCGCATCAGCTTTCTCTATTGCAGTTAAAATAAATTTGTGTTCTTTGTCGAGAAGTTCAATAGCTTGGTTCATTTTTCAAATTTAGATTTTAAGAAGATTATTTAAACTTGTTGAAACGAAATGTTCAATCATTTGTTTTCGGTAACGACGAGGGTAATAATCATTATCAATTACCCTCGGTTTTTTCACAGCATTTTGAATTAAAAAATCAAGATTATCATTAACACTACCGGTTATCAGAATAGGCATCGGATCAACCCCGCCGAGAGCAATTCTTATAATCCCATTTGAATCAATAGTTACAACTGAAGTGAGTGAAGTAAAATCAAGAGATCTTCTCGGTCTCAATTTCCTGAACTCTGACCTGAAGTTTTTATCAGTTGGAAGGATAATATTTTTTATAATTGATTCTTTTTCTTTTCTGAACGGGTTAATACCATCACCGGTGAATAAATCAATCAACGGAATAATTTTTTCACCTGCACTTTGCACAATAGTTATTTCCGCATTGTATCCTATCATAGCAACTGCTGTATCGCTAATAAATTTCGAGAAACACCTCCTGTTTCCACCTGTAACTATACAGATATCGCCATTACATTTGAGGCAATACCCGACTGCTTCGCGCCACCATTCGCTTTGGTTATAAAAGTTACACCGATTTTCACAAAGTATATTTCCACCGACTGTTGCTGTTTCTCTGATAACAGGGGTTGCGACGGAAATTGCAGCTTCTCTTAATGCGGGGAATAATTCCGCTATTCTGTTATCCCTCGAAATATCCCCGAGCGTTATACCAGTTCCGATTTCCAGATAGTTTTCTCTAACGGTAAATTGTTTTAACTCTTCAATACCGTTAATATCTATCATAACATCAGCTACAGCATTTCCCTGCTTACTGTTAACAATTACATCTGTACCGCCGGCAATGAAAATAAAATCTTTTTCGGAATTGGTCAGATCAAGCGCTTCGGAAATTGTTGCCGGTTGATAAACCTTATTCTTCATGCATATACACTTTCTTCTTTTGCGGCATTCTGAATTTTCTCAAGTACATCTTCCGCTTTGATTGGCAGTTTTGTTATTCGTGCGCCGGTTGCATTATAGATAGCATTCGCAACAGCAGGGATTACCGGATGTAATGCACCTTCACCACATTCTTTCGCTCCAAACGGTCCTTCAGGATCGGATGATTCAATAATATTTGTATCGAACTCGGGAGTATCAAGTGAGGTCGGAATTTTATAATCGATGAAATTATTATTCAGCATCAACCCATTGTAATATTTCATTTCTTCGCTAATTGCCTGACCAATCCCCATGTGCCACGACCCCTCAAGTTGACCCTCGACTGCAAGCGGATTTATTGCTTTCCCGCAATCGTGTGCCCCCCATACATTAATTATTCTCACCTGCCCTGTATTTTTATCAACTTCAACTTCCGCAATACACGCACCGAAACTGTATGACGGACTCAGCCCTGCGCCTGCTCCTTTGAAGTTACCGCCAAGTTTTGGCGAGATGTAATTACCGCTGACAGTAATTGCACCGCGGTGTGCTGTTACAATATCCACTGCTTCGAGCCACTCGAGATTTACCTTTCTGTCATTACTGTAAACTTTTCCTTCTGAAATATTTAATTCAGAAATATTGCATCCGGTCTTTTTAGATACAGCGGTAAGAATTTCCAAACGTAAATTTTCCGCCGCTGATTTAGCTGCATTACCGCACATGAAAGTTACCCGACTTGAGTAACTCCCCAAATCAACCGGAGTCAGCAATGTATCAGCAGCCAATACGTAAATCTTTTGCATATCAATACCAAGAGTTTCAGCAACTACCATTGAAAGCATCGTATCACTTCCCTGTCCAATATCACTCGCACCGGATGAGACAAGAACACGACCGTCAAAATCTAATTTTAGGTGGACTACAGTTTGGGGATATTCGTTCCAGATTATCGGCAATGCGCTACCGCTGATAAAGAACCCGCATCCGACACCAACGCCTCTGCCAGACGGTAAGTGACCGAACTTTTCCCTCCATCCGGATTTCTCCATAACAGTTTCAATTGCTTCTCTACTGCCATTAGATGTTATCCTGAACTCGCCTACGGTTAGAATATTTTCGTTGTAAAAATTTTTCAACCTTAACTCACACGGGTCAATATTAAGTTTGTATGCGAGGTCATCAATCAGAGATTCAATAGCAAATCTCGAATTCACTGCACCATGCCCGCGCATAGCGCCGCTTTGTGGTTTATTCGTATAAACTCGGTAAGTCTTAAAACCTATATTTCTGATATCGTAAGGAGCCTGAAGTAGAACACCATTGTAGTATGATGTAACAACTCCAAAACTTCCGTAAGCTCCGCCATCAATCGCTATATCAGCGTCAAGAACTTCAAACTTCCCTTCTTTGGACGCTCCTAGTGCCATTGTCATTTCTGATGGGTGCCGGCCATGATTTGTAATAAAAACTTCCTCCCTCGACATCGTGGTTTTAACTGTCCTCCCGGTTTTCCTTGCAATATAAGATATAATAATCTCGTGGGGAAATGGATCACTTTTCCCACCAAATCCACCTCCGACGTAAGGTTTTATCACCCTTACCCTGCTTAACGGAACTTTAAGTACTTTCGATAAAGCCCGATGAACGTAGTGTGGAACCTGCGTTGCAGTAATTAATGTAAGCCCGTTTTCGTCCCAGAACGCTGCAACGGAATGTGGTTCAGTAAATGCGTGATTGACCCCTTCAAATTCAAAATTCATTTGTGAAACTATATCAGCATTTTTTAATCCTTCCTTCTGATCGCCGAAACGGAGTTCTGCTTTCTTGTGAACGTTATTATTAAACTTACAATGCTCATGAATTTTTTCCGCATCACCAATATCATTCAGGGAACTTTCAATTGTGAAGAATGGCTTAATCGGAGTGTATTGGACATCAATCAACTTACATGCAGCTTCGGCAATCTCGTTGCTTTCTGCCGCTACCGCTGCAACTATTTCCCCGACATAGCGCGTCTTCTCAATTGCCATTGCAGTTTCATCCTGTGAAACAGTTAAAACTCCGAATTTTTCCGGTATCTCGGAACCAGTTGCAATATAAACGACACCTTCAATATCTAATGCTTTAGAAACATCAATACCATCAATTTTAGCGTGAGGGTGAATGCTCCTGAGAAATTTACAGTAAAGTGGGTTCTTAAACCTAATATCATCTGCATATTCGGCATTACCGCGTACTTTCTTTTCAGCTTCTATGAATGGTACAGAGGAACCTATAATTTTTCCGTTTAATTCCTCAACTGGTATGGACTCAACTCCGATACTACTTAACTCAACATATTCACAAACCGCATCAATAATTTTTTTGTAACCTGTACACCTGCAAAGGTTACCTGAAAGCGCCTCTTTAATGTCCTCCCTGCCGGCATTGGGATTCTTCTTGACGTAATCAAGAGCAGTAATTATCATTCCCGGGGTACAAAATCCACATTGCAGCGCTCCTCGTTTAACAAATAAATCCTGCAGCAGATGAAGGTTTCCATTAGCTTCAATTCCTTCTATAGTTGTAATTTCTTTTCCTACAGCTCTAATAACCGGGGTAATACAACTAAGGACAGGTTTATTGTCAACCATTACCGTGCAAGCGCCACAACTCCCCTGATTACAGCCGACTTTCGTACCAGTAAGCCCTGTCTTTTCCCTGATTACATTTGCAAGCATTTCAGAGTTATCCGCCAGAACATCGTAACTTTTCCCGTTAATTTTAAGAGATATGTGTCTCATTAAATTAAATTGAATGAATTTTGAAGTCCGTTTTTAAAATAATAAATAATTGTCTAAGGTCAAATGATTTGTAAAGTGTCATAAACCTGCGCCTATACTTTTCCCACCATCAATATATATTGTCTGACCTGTAATGAAATTTGTCCCCGGTGATAGAAGGAATGACACAGCATTTGCAACATCCTCAGGCTTCCCCATGGAACGAGTTGGTTGTGATTGAATTAACTTTGTCAACACTTCTTTATCAAGTTGTCTGGTTAATGGTGTATCAATTAGTCCAGGTGCAACAGCATTGACAAGAACATTGTATTTACCAAGTTCAAGTGCCAATACGCGTGTAAGCCCTATAACACCGGCTTTCGATGCGGAATAGTTACTCTGACCTATATTTCCAAGCCAAGCTCTTGAGGCTATATTGACAATCTTCCCGTAGTTCTGTGATTTCATGACTATTGAGGCTTCACGGCATAGCATCCATGTACCTCTGAGATTAATACTTAAAACTGTATCAAACTCAATAAGTGACATTTTCCATATCAAATTATCGCGAATAATACCTGCATTGTTCACAAGTCCGTAGAGGTCGGAATATTTATCATTAAATTTTTCGAAGAAATTCCTTATGTCAGTTTCGATACCAATATCTATATTGAAATAATCCAGTTTTCCATAGAATTCTTTTTGCAAGGCACTGCCCCCCTCCTGATCTTTATCAAATGCGATAACATGGTAAGATTCATTTATAAGTCGTTCGGCTATTGCCCTGCCAATTCCTTTCGCTGCTCCGGTAACAATTACATTACGGTTCATATATTTCTCATGCAGATTTTGGTTTTACTTCAGGATAATCCCCGCTAGTTGCAGAACTTATTCTTCCGGTCTGATTTCTTAACCGGATTATTTTAGCCATAATACTCAACGCTATTTCTGTCGGTGTTTCCGCACCAATATCTAATCCCATAGGCATATCAATCTTGTTTATTAAATCTTCAGAGTGTCCCGTTTCACGGAGCATTTTTTTTGTGATTTCAACCTTCCGTTTGCTGCCTATCATACCCAGATAAGCATGGCTTTTTCTTATGCAAGCAAAAAGTAAATCTCGATCGGTCTGATGGCTATATGTCATGATTACAATAAATGTGTTTTGATTGAAAGGCAGGAAATTTATACACTCGCTGAATGGAACATTCATTTTATTAATCTTTTCATTTGAAATTTCATCCAGATATTCTTTTCTATCGTCAATTACAACTGTATCGAAATTTAACATCACGGAAAATTCAGCCAGAGCCTTTCCGGTGTGGCCGGCGCCGAAAATGTATATTCTGTTTTTTTGTAAAATCGGTTCAATGTAAATTTGCACACTCCCACCGCAACACATTTGATGTTGATGAAGTAAATCGTGCCGGAACAGTTTTGGCTCATTGAGTTCAAGCACCTTTAGAGCATCTTTTATCACTTGTCGTTCGAGGTTACCTCCGCCGATAGTACCTTTAATTGAGCCATCTGATTTCACTATCATTTTTGCACCTTGCCGTCGCGGTACTGAACCCTGAACTGAAACAACAACACACAAAGCAGCGGGAAGTTCATTTTCACCGATATTATCCAGTATTTCCGTTAACGAGTTCATACCCGATCAATTGAACTTTTATATTTTTCCCAATCCAATGGCGTATTTAAATTTATAATCAAGTTTTCGTTATCTGATTTAAAGTAAACTCTGTTGAACCCTCTCAATTCATCCCTAAGGTTCCAATCCAAACCTCGCTTTGATGCCAGATGCTTTAAAATACTTTCTCCAATTAAAACAGGATGACCGTTAATGCCATTTACGAATGGAACAATATAATCATTAGCATTTCTTAGTAGTTTTGACATTTCAACAATCGCATTCCCTGACGGAGCTGGGTTATCGATATTTTGGAAAAAGCAACCTTCCTGCGAAAGAGAATTTTCCGCAGCCAATTTTATGGAATACGTCCTCCCTTTTTCCGGAAAAGAATTTACAATTACATCAACGTTAAATTTCCCGGTTGTAAAAGAAAACTCTGAATCTTTAAACAAACTCTCATTGGCAATAACTTTAATGTTACTTATACAGGCAGACCGGTAATTTGCGATACAGGTTTCAATTAATGAGATTCCTTTAACTTGGAGCAATGGTTTAGGTTTACCCATCCGGGATGAATTACCGGCACAAAATATTATGGCTGCGTGCTTTATATCGGTTAATTTATTACCAATTAAATATAAGAATTTAACATGAAATTATTCTGAAAAAAAAATTTAAACTATGATAGTTGTCATAGTTTTTATATCGTGATACGGTTAGTATTGACATCATTGATGAATTTTACTGTTCTAAACCGAAATAAATTTCAATGCAAAACCTCGAAAACATAATAAATTTATGTGAGGAGAAGGCGTTTGACCTTCACTTCAGTCATGCAAAGAAATGGAAAGCTGAAGATGCTTCCAGAGTAATAGTCGGATATCTGCCGATATATTTTCCGCGCGAGATTGTACATGCTGCAAACGGAATGGCAGTGGGAATAATGGGCGCCGGCGACAGGAAACAGATTATAAAGGGTGATGCCTATTATCAGTCTTACATCTGTCACTTACCGAGAGGTGTAATTGAAATGGCGCTTGACGATAATCTTGATGATTTCGATGGGTTTATTTTCCCTGCAATTTGTGATTGCATCAGAAACCTTTCCGGAATGTTCAGGATCAGTAAAAAAGGTAAATTCAGCAGATACTTCGATTACCCCCAAAACTTTAAACGCGATATCGGTGGTAATTTCTACCTCGAGGAACTGTTGAAAATTTTGGACGATATTAAAGCAATTAACAACGTTAAGCCTTCAAAAGAAGATTTGAACAGATCAATCAAACTTTACAATAAAAATCGAAGGCTCATCGAAAGGCTCTACGATGTAAGACAGGAATACCCATGGAGGTTATCAGCTGTTGAGACTTACTACATCCTCCGCGCCGGGCTTTCTATTACCGTTGAAGAACACAATAAGATTCTTGAAGATGTGCTTGAACACATTGAGAACAATGAGCGCGGAGAACAGATGGATAACATCAGAGTTGTTGTCAGTGGATCGTTTTGCGAACAACCACCGATTGGATTAATCAAATCTATTGAACTTGCAGGATGCTATATTATTGACGATGATTTTATGCTTGGTTCAAGGTGGATAATCGGCGACGTTGATGAGGATACCGAGCATCCGGTTGATGCGCTTGTTCGGGCTTATATTGAGAGAAGTACTTTTTCGTCTGCTGTTTATGACGTCGGTAACCCAAAAGGGAAACGACTTGTTGACCTTGTAAAACGAAGAGATGCCGACGGTGTAATATTTTCTGCTGCAAGTTTCTGCGACCCTGCATTGTTGGACAGACCGGAATTACAAAAATCGTGCGACAATGCCGGGATTCCTCACATTAATTTCCAATACCATGAAAATACCGGACAATTTAAAGTTATTAAAGAACAAGCCGGTACTTTCTCAGATAGTATTAAACTTTGGGCATAATAAAAAAAATATCATGAGCAACACAACCGAAGCAGTAAAAGAACGAAGCATGATTCTCCAAAAGGAGATGCTGGCTAAACAGTTCAAGGAACTGTCAATGGCAAAGGAATTAGGGAAAAAAGTAGTTTACACATTTGTACCGGGTAACCTTACTGAACTAATACTATCATTTGACATGTTACCCGTCTATCCCGAGATAAACGCTTTGCAATCCGGAATGAGAAAAAAATCCCATGCGTACATCAGGGAAGCGGAAAAAATCGGATTCTCGGAAGATGTTTGCACCTATGTAAAATGTGATATCGGAATGATGTTGAACGGAAACATCGGACCAACCGGCGAAAAATTACCTGACCCCGACTTGTTATTGCTGAGTTATACCGGTTGTTATACTTTTATGAAATGGTTCGAAAATCTTGAGAGATTATATCCAGGCGTACCTGTTGCAATGCTACATACACCATATCAGGAGGATGGGAGAATTGCTGACGAGCAAGTCGAGTACATGGTGAAACAACTCAAAGAGGAGGTAATTCCCAAAATGGAGCAAGTATCCGGAAAAAAATTCGATATGGACAGGCTTGCAAAGATGATGGAAAATTCAGCGAAATCCGAAGACCTGCTCGTTAAAGTTCTTCAAAGTGCGAAACGGATTCCTACACCAATTGATGCCTACTTTGCCGGTGTTTATTATATCGGACCGATTTTTACAGCATTCAGGGGAACCGAAGAAGCAGTGGAATATTACAATGAATTGTGGAATGAGGTTCAGGACAGGATAGAAGCAGGTTTAGGACCGATAACACCCGAGGGAGAGCTCGCTGAAGAAAGATTCAGGCTTGTAATTGAAGGTCCGCCAAACTGGACAAACTTCCGCGAATTCTGGAAAATATTTTATGATATGGGTGCGGTTATTGTAACATCAACTTACACAAAGGTCGGTGGCACTTATGACCTCGGTTTCAGGCACGATTCCTCCAATCCGCTCGAAAGTCTTTCGAAATATTGTATGGGATGCTATACAAATCTTAGCCTCCCGCAAAGAGTTGACCTGATTGAACAATATGTAAAAGAATATAGTGCCGACGGTTTCCTCATTAATTCCATCAAAAGTTGTAATTCATTTTCTGCAGGTCAGTTAATGATTATGAGAGAAATAGAGAGACGAACCGGCGTACCCGTAGGATTCATCGAGTCTGATCTTGTTGACCCGCGTTACTTCTCATACGCAAATATTAAGAATAGACTTGAATCATATTTCCAAATGCTTGATCAAAGGAAAATAATTCTCTCTAAACAAAATTAATCTGAAATTCTCAAAGGTAAATTACTAAATAAGCTTTATGAACAAATATTATCTCGGAGTTGACCTCGGCTCGACAACATCAAAAGCAGTAATCATTAATGATAACGATGAAATAATCGGTCGCGGAATAACCAATACCCGCGCAAATTATTCAGTAGCTGCCGATATTACAAAAGATGAAGCCATTTACAATGCCCGATTCTCTGTACTTAAAAAAAATCTTGAAAAGCAGATGGAGGTAAAACCTGAATTCAAACAATATATTACAGACCTCGAAAGCGTTTTCCAATATGAACAATTCAAAATCAGGCTCGATAAACTTGGCGATGAACTTGTAAAAACCTGCAGAAATTATTCTCCGGACAAAGAGAAGCAGGAAGAAATGATTGCTCATCTGATTGACATCCGACGCGCATTTAAACCAAAGATCAAGCATGAATACCTCTACAATAACCTTGGTGCGAAGAATCAATTTTTCAGAGATATTGTATCAGAGAAATATAATGAAGAAGTCAACAAACTTGATTTATCCCTATTTGAGCCAATGATGACTATTTGGGATAAAAGTATAAGTCCTGCTGAAAACGAAAAAGTAAAATTTGATTTCCGGGAACTCGTTTATAAGGCAATGGATGAACTGAAAAAGAAATATCAGGAACTACCCGACACTGCTTCCGAAAATACGAGCGTAAACTTTGATGTTGAAATGAATCTACTCAAGGGTAAGTTTGAAAATGCCGAAGATACACTACGCCAGCACATTGACGAAATTTCCGCATTGGAGTTCAATATAGCTAACATGACCGGAACGGGTTATGGCAGAGCTTTACTGCCCTTCCCTCAGGAGTGCATCAGATCCGAAATCTTGTGCCACGCCTTCGGTGCACACGCAATTTTCCCCGATACCAGAACCGTGCTGGATATTGGCGGTCAGGATACGAAAGCTATTCAGGTTGACCAGTACGGGCTTGTTACAAGTTTCCAGATGAACGACAGGTGTGCAGCAGGATGCGGAAGATATCTCGGCTATATTGCTGATGAGATGAGCATTTCACTCAACGAATTGGGACCGATGGCAATGAAGGCTGAACGGGAAGTCAATATCTGCTCAACGTGTACGGTATTTGCCGGGGCTGAATTACGTGAGCTGACAAATCTCGGAGAGAAGCGCGAAGATATCCTTGGCGGTTTACACAAGGCGATTATCATGCGGGCTATGTCCTTGATAGCAAGATCAGGTGGTGCTTTCAATGAATTTACATTCACCGGCGGTGTAGCAAGAAATCCGGCAATTGTTAAATATCTCACTGAACTTGTAAGAGAAAATTACGGTAACGATATAAAAATCAATATTGATACTGATAGTATTTTCATGGGAGCGCTGGGAGGAGCGTTATTTGCAAAAACAAATGTAAGCGCTGATCTTCCAACTAAGAAGAAAAAGCAGGAAGTACACGCTTAAAGCATGAGCCTTGGTAACGTTCTCATACTTGGAGCCGGGTTAATCGGTAAAACAATTGCAAAAGATCTGTCTGACGATTTCAGTGTAACAAGTGCAGATATTAATCAGGTGGAACTCGATAAGTTAAAATCACAGGCGGAAGTTGAAGTGCTTAGGACAGATCTGAGCGATAGTAAAATATTAACGGAACTTTGCACCGATTTTGACTTGGTAGTTGGAGCAGTTCCGGGTTTTATGGGTTTTAAAGTATTGGAAACGGTTATTCAGGCGGGAAAGAATATAGTTGATATATCATTTTTCCCGGAAGATCCATTCAGACTCGATGAGCTTGCAAAATCGAAAAATGTTACTGCAATTGTAGATTGCGGTGTTGCTCCGGGCTTGTGTAATTTAATCGCTGGATTTCATTACAGACAAATGAAGATTGAGTGCTACGAATGTCTTGTTGGCGGGTTACCAGTTAAACGCGAACTTCCATTTGAATATAAATCGCTATTCTCCCCGGTTGATGTAATTGAAGAATATGTTCGCGATGTAAGAATTATTGATGATGGTGAATATGTTACAAAAGACGCGTTGTCTGATTGTCAGTTAGTTGAATTCCCTGAAACCGGACTACTTGAATCTTTTAACACTGACGGGCTTAGAACGCTATTAAAGACAATGAACGGCGTTCCGAATATGAGAGAGAAAACTTTACGCTACCCCGGACATGCGAAACTTATGAAAGCATTCAGGGAAACTGGATTGTTCAGAAAAGATGAAATTTCGATTGATGGGTGTAAAATTACTCCTCTAAGTGTGACCTCATCCCTTTTATTCCCGATGTGGAAGCTGAATGAAGGTGATGATGATTTTACAATAATGCGAATTACCATAAGTGGAAATGAAAAAGGACAAATTGTTAACTACGAATATACATTGTTCGATAAAAGTATTCCGGAATTGAAACTTTCATCAATGGCACGAACCACGGGATATACTTGCACCGCAACAGTACGTGCATTGGCAACCAGTAAGATTAATCAAAAAGGAATCTCACCTCCGGAATATCTGGGGTTCAACAAGGAAACATTTGATTTCATAATCGGAGAGTTACAAGCCAGAGGGATTAAGTTTGATTTAAAAAAGTTAATAAATTAAATTTTAGCAATATAAAATTTTATAAAAATGGACAATAAAGTATTTACAGCAGGTATTGACATTGGGAGTAATTTCATCAAATTAATACTCATGGATTACACAGTTGATAATCCGATTGTAATTGACAAAATGACGGAGAAAATCCGGAAAAGAGATCCATCTCAGGTAGCTGATGAGATGCTTCAAGTCATATACAGACGTCACGGAATCCAGTATGAGGATATCGGTTACCTGGCATCAACCGGTGAGGGAGACCTGATTAAGCGAAAGAAAGGTCACTTTTACGGGATGACTACTCATGCACGCGGCGGAAAGTTTATGTACAATGATGCAGTAACAGTTGTTGATATGGGTGCTCTTTACGTAAGAGCAATTAAAATTTCAGAAGATGCAAGGGTACTCGATTACAAAATGACCGGTCAGTGTGCGTCAGGGTCGGGACAGTTTGTTGAAAATATTTCCCGATATCTCGGACTTTCGCTTGAAGAGGTCGGAAGCATTTCGTTACAAGCTGATGAGCCGGAGGTTTCTTCAGGTATTTGCGCGGTATTAGCAGAAACTGATGTGATTAATATGGTTTCAAGGGGAATTTCAACTCCAAATATTATCAAGGGTATTCACTTATCAATCGCCTCACGTATTATTAAATTGTTAAGTTCATTGAAAGCTGAATCTCCGATAATGTTAACCGGTGGAATGGCTTTGAATGAGGGGATGATGCAAGCTCTTGAGGAACAACTTGCTGAAACCGGGAAAAAGTTTGAGTTGAAAACTCATCCCGATGCAATATATGCAGGCGCAATGGGTGCAGCATTGTGGGGTGGATACAGGTATTACAAATTAAAGGAAAAAGAACTGGAAGCTGTTTAAATTTTAAATTTAAAGTTGGACGCACAATATTTAAAATCTGATATTCCGCTTGGTAGTTATCTTCCGAATATTTCGGTAATGCTACGCCAGAATTACGACCGTATGCCGGAACATACGGTATATAGAGAAAAAATCGGTGATTCATTCCGTTCCATTAGCTGGTCTGAATTATACCGGAATATTAAACTGATTACCGCAAACCTTGCCGGGCGCGGATTTCAAAAGGGTGATAAATTGCTGATATATTCCCCTAACCGTCTTGAAATGTTAGAATTGCAATTAGCGGTCATGTCAATGGGTGGAATATCAGTCCCCGTTTTTGCATTCTTTAAACAAGAGGCAGCTGAAGTTCTCATCCGTCACTCCGATGCAAAATTCGCAGCGGTCGGTGGTGCTTTACAATTGAACAGATTATCCGAAGATCTCCCACTGGAAAATATTTTTGTATTTGACGATATCAACGATAGCAGATTTAAGAATCTCCACAATTTTAAAGTCCTCCTTGAAGGTGAAAGTGAAGAAAACTTTCTTGATGATAACCTCCAGCCCGATGATATTTGCCTCAATATGTACACATCCGGAACAATGGGAACACCAAAATGTGTACAGTTGACGCATGGAAACATTTTATCTCAACAGGCAGCGTTGAAAAAAATGTGGGATCTTGATGAACGGGATCGGTTCCTTTCTTATCTTCCGTGGCATCATAGTTTCGGAGGTATATTCGAAAAATTCTCCGCACTCTCAAATGGTGCAACTATGACATTGGAACCGTCATACGGGAAATCAGCTGAAAGCATATTATCGCTTTGGGGCAATGTCAAACCAACAGTATTTTTCAGTGTACCGAAAGTTTACAGTTCACTATTCGAATTAATCAAAAATGATCCAGATGCGGAACGTATATTCTTTCATCCGGAATTAAAATTTATATTTACCGCTGCGGCTGCTCTGCCACAGCGTTTATCGGATGAATTCGAGAAACGCGGAATTCCGGTACTTGAAGGGTGGGGACTGACTGAAACTTCTCCATGCTGTTCATTAACCAATCCGGAACTCAAACGTGAGCCGGGACTTGTTGGTATGCCCATCCCGGGTGTTGAAATCAGAATTGCGGATGATGATGAGATTCAGGTGAAAGGACCAAACGTAATGGTGTCTTATTATAAGAATGATCAGGCAAACAAAGATATTTTTACCGAAGATGGTTGGTACAAGACGGGCGACGTAGGGGAAATTACACCTAACGGTTTAAAGCTCATTACACGAAAAGACAGAATATTTAAGTTATCCAATGGTGAAAAAGTCATTCCGACAGAACTTGAAAAGGCAATCGAACTTAAGTGTCATTATGTACAATATGCAGTTGTAACCGGAAATGGTGAAGATCATCCTGTAGCATTAATTTTCCCAAATAAAAAGCTGCTTGAAAACCCGGATTATGAACTTACGCCTGAAGAGGGATGTTTTTGTCCCCGCAATTTAAATGAACTTGGCAGGTGTCTGCGCGGTTGTCTGGCTAACGTTAATGATAGCATCGGGCAAAAATTTGCAAAAGCAAAATCAGCAGCTATAATACTCGATGAACTCTCACTTGACAATAACACTTTGACACCGTCAATGAAAGTCGCACCGAACAATGTGCTTGAAAAATACAAGTCTCATCTGCAAAATCTTTACGGTAACAATGTTCCTGTTGAAGAAGAAGTTTATGTAGTAAAACTTGATACAAAAAAGCAACTAAACTGATGTATAAAATTCAGTCAACTGAAAAAATGAAAAGGATAATGGGAGAATATTTTCTCTCATTGGAATCCGGCGAGAAAAAAGTTGCATGGTGTACGAGTGTTGGCCCGGCGGAACTGTTGCGATCTTTCGGATTTGAAGTCTATTTTCCGGAAAATCACGGTGCATTGCTAGGTGCTACACGTACAGCCATGGATTATATCCCGGAAGCTATCAAATGCGGATATTCGGGACATGTCTGTTCATATACTACTTCGGATATCGGGTCTTATCTCAAAGGCGATACACCGTTGAAAACTCATTACGGCTTGCAGGGACATCCCAAACCTGATATTATTGCTTATAATACAAATCAGTGCAGGGAGGTTGAAGATTGGTTTACTTTTTTTGCAAACGAATTCAAATGCCCCATAGTTGGAATTCATCCGCCCCGACATTTGGACGAAGTAACACAGGATGAGATTGATCTGGTTGTAAAACAATTCAAGAAAATAATTCCGGTTTGTGAAGAAGTCAGCGGGAATAAATTTAATGAAGACAAGTTTAAAGAAGTTGTTAAACGAAGTAAAGACGCTACCCTGCTTTGGCAAAAAGTGTTAAGAACGTCATCAGCTGATACACCACCAATCAGTTTCTTTGACGGAACAATTCACATGGGACCAATTGTTGTACTTCGGGGAACGGAAACTGCAATTGATTATTACTCAACTTTGTTAAACGAGCTCGAAGAAAATATTGCGAGCGGTCAAGGTTTCATTAAGAATCCCAGAACTCGGATTTTTTGGGAAGGAATGCCTATCTGGGGAAAGATAAGAATGATGAGCGACCTATTCACTTCAAACGGCGCTGCCGTTGTTGCTTCAACTTATTGCAGTAGCTGGATATTCGATAAGTTCGATGAAAACGATCCCTGGGAATCAACAGCAAGAGCTTATACTGAAATATTCATTAACCGGAGCGAAAAAGCTAAAATGAAAATGCTTTCGGATTGGTTCAAAGAATATAATATAGACGGGATTGTTTATCACGATACGAAAACCTGTTTCAATAACTCTAACGCAAAGTTTGGAATGCCACAACGATTGAAAGAATCTTCCGGAATTCCCGCATTAGTAATTGAAGGTGACCTCTGTGATCTGAGATTTTTTAGCGAAGGACAAAGCATTACAAAAATTGAAACATTTTTAGAGCAAATTGAAGAAAGTAAAGTTTACAATTGATGGATAACGGAAAAATAAAAGTTGGTATAATTGGTTTGGGACCTGTGGGGATGATACTCGCAACTAAACTGAAAGAGGCAGGTTGCGAAGTTGCATTGTGTGTCCGAAACGAAGTCAAAAGAAATAAAATTAAATCAGAAGGTATTATTCTTGAAAATGTAATCGAGTCAGTTACGCATTTTGACAAGGTATATCCGACAATTGAAGAAATGGCAGACCTGAATCTTGATTACCTCGTACTTGCGTTAAAGACCTATCACGTTAAGGATGTTCTAAAATCAGTACAGGAACTGGATTCGGACAAGCTCTCCATTATTTTAGCACAAAACGGGATTGATGTAGAGGAGAATGTTACCAAAGTTTTCAGTGAATCAAAATTGATACGGATGGTTGTAAACTACGCGGGTAATATGGTTACACCTAACACTGTTAAGGTGACATTTTTTATCCCACCGAATTACATCGGATCAATTCACGATACCCGACCGGATGAATCAAAATTGATAGCTGACCTTCTTAGCAAGGTAAACCTAGAAACCGTACATGTAGATTCGTTTGAATTAATCAAACGCGTTTGGGAGAAAACGATATTAAATTCATCACTCAGCGCTTTGTGCGGAGTTGGAAGGATGACAATGGCTGAAGCAATGAACGACCCGGATACAGTCGAACTGATTGAAAGAATTATTAGTGAAGCCGTAGAAGTCGCAGAGACCGAAAAAATCAGGTATCCCGACGATTTCATCAGGCAATGTATGCGATATCTGAAAAAAGGTGGAGACCATTTCCCTTCCCTTGCATTGGATTTAATCAATGGTCGTGAAACAGAGATTGATTACTTCAACGGTAAAATTGTTGAATACGGACGAAAGCATTATATCAGAACATCACTCAATTTGTCGTTTGCAAATATGGTAAGGGCAATGACTAATAAGAATATAATCTCGCGTGTACCGGGTGCTGCCGGCGATGTTATAAGGCGTATTCTGGATAAAGGAATAGTCAATAAGATATCTTCGCCGTCAGCTTACAAGAATGTGGAATGTTTTCTCGGGATTGACCTTGGTTCTTCATTCTCCAAGTTTACAGTAATAGACTCAAATGGGATACCGCTGTTCAGATACTTCCTGCCGACATTATCAAATGACAAACAATCGTTTAAAAATGTAATGCAGACAATTGCAACTAATTTCAAAATAAAATACAGTTGCGCAACCGGATACGGCAGGAAGCACTTTACCGATACGGACATGGTAAAAACTGAAATCAATTGTGGCGCTACCGGTGTTTCTTTTAACCATCCCGGCGAAAAAAATATTATTGATATGGGTGGTGAAGACATTAAAATTATCAGGTGCGATAAAGATAATAACGTAGTTAACTTTTATATGAACGATAAATGCGCCGCTGGAACAGGCTCTTTTCTCGTTGAAATCGCTGACAGGGCGAATATAAATATATTGGAAATGAATCAACTTGCTTCACTTTCAACTCACGATAAAGAACTAAACAGTTTCTGTACAGTTTTCGCTAAGACAGAAATAATGAACTGGATGTTCGATGGAATGTCACTTGAAGATATTTCACGGGGTATCTATATCTCAATTGCGAACAAAATAGCGAAAATGAGGCTTGATCCGGGCATACCTACATACATGATCGGTGGAGTCATTACTCACCATCCGTATTTAAAAAATATTCTAAACGATAAATTCAACAAAGATATTAAGATTATTGATAGTCCTCAGTATGTTGTATCTTTCGGTGCAGCAATTATCGCCATGAATACTTACAAGCGAGAATTAAAGCGATCAGAAAAATCTTCTGAGGAAGTTGATAAAATCCTCTCTGCTCAGGATTAAAAGCCTGACTCTTTTTTTAAAGCATTACAACTTTATAAAAATATTTTTCAAAATTGAAAAAGATATTCCAATATCAGATGACGGGTTTGAACACAGATTTCAAATTAGTTGAATCTGAAATCCCTGCTATCAGTGAACATGAAGTGCTCGTCAAAATTGCGGGTTGCGGTGTGTGTCATACCGACATTAGTTTCTGGCACCATGGTGTCAGGACAAAAAAAGAAATGCCTATTACTCTCGGTCATGAAATAAGCGGAACTGTCGTAGAGGGGAATAGTAAACTGCTTGACAAAGATGTGATAATTCCGGCAGTGCTTCCATGTGGCGAATGTGAATTATGCCAAAAAGGTCGGAGTAATATTTGCCAAAATCAATTAATGCCCGGGAATGACTTCCATGGTGGATTTGCCTCTCACATTGTTGTGCCGCATAAGTACCTTTGTCCTGTACCCGAAATCGCGCTTACGAAATATTCGCTTGAACAACTCTCCGTCATCGCCGATGCGATTTCAACACCGTATCAGGTAATAAAGAAATCCGAACTTGATCCAGGTGATTTTGCAATTGTAATCGGAGTCGGAGGTGTCGGAATCTATGGCGCTTTAATAGCAAAAATACTCGGCGCAAAAGTGCTTGCGATCGACGTGGATGATACGAAACTTGAGCTTGCTAAAAGCAATGGTATCGATGCAACACTTAACACTACCGGCATGGATATAAAGGAGGTCAAATCCAAAGTAAAAGAGATCTCAAAGGATCTTGGTGTTTCAAAAACCAGCTGGAAGATTTTTGAAATATCAGGTACAACATCCGGTCAGGAACTTGCTTTTAACCTCATTACATTTGCCTCTACTCTGAGCATAGTTGGGTTCACCATGAATAAACTTGAAGTACGGTTAAGTAACCTAATGGCTTTTGATGCTAAGTTGATTGGTACTTGGGGATGCAAACCTGAACTTTACCCGGAGGTTATTGACCTTATATCAAGCGGCAAACTTGAGATTAGCCAATTTGTAGAAACATTCCCATTGTCAAAAATCAATGAGGTTTTCAGAGATACTCTTGATCATAAGTTTACTAAACGCTCCGTGCTAGTGCCGGATTTTGATGAATAAAATAAATCTAAATTAATGGAATTAAAAAATCACAACCTGACAAATACGAAATACACTGAAATTATTTTTGAAAAACGACCTTGTCTCGACCATGATGGATCTAAAATTGAAGGTTTATTTAATGCATGGATCTGGTTAAATAATCCCTCTCAGTTCAATTCTTATACTACGGCGGCGGTGAAAGAAATTATTCTTGCTTTTGGCGAAGCCTCAAACGATAGAAGTGTGGTTGCGGTGATTTTTACAGGGGTTGGCGATAAAGCTTTTTGTACCGGTGGTAACACAAAAGAGTACGCAGAATATTACGCAGGGAATCCTCAGGAATATTCGCAATATATGCGTCTGTTCAATGATATGGTAAGCGCCATACTTAAATGTGAGAAACCCGTAATCTGTAGAGTAAACGGAATGCGGATTGGCGGTGGTCAGGAAATCGGTATGGCATGCGACTTCAGTATATCGAGCGATATGGCGAGGTTCGGACAAGCCGGACCAAAGCACGGAAGCGCTCCTATCGGAGGTGCTACAGATTTCTTGCCGCTCTTCATAGGAATCGAACGAGCTATGAGTTCATTAACATTGTGTGAACCGTTTTCTGCACATCAGGCATATTATTACGGAATCATAAACGAAATTGTCCCCGTTCTTAAGGTTAACGGCAAATATATTCCTAACCCGCTCGTCGTAACTGATAAAGTTACTGATAGCTTTGGAAAAGTAGTCTTTGGCTCATCAAAAACAGGAGATGATTTAAAATCGGGGAAAGAATTATTGGCATCAGCAGAAGTGGATCTAAGCTTACTTGACCGTTCAGTAAATATGCTTGCTGCTAAATTGCTCCACACATTTCCTAATTGTACCACAAAAACTATTTCGGAGGTGAGAAAGTTTAAACTCGAACACTGGGATAAAAATAAAGAGAGCAGTAGAGAATGGCTCGCGTTAAACATGATGACGGAAGCTAAAGCAGGTTTCAGGGCGTTCAATTTTGGGACAAAAGATAACCGCGAAGTAGATTTTATCAAACTCCGACAATTGCTTGCAGAAGGTGCTGAATGGAACGATCAACTGCACGAAATTATTTCACCTCAGTTTAAAAAAGAAAATTAGTCAAATGAAAAAAGTAAAATTAAATTATAGCCATAAGAATTCAATCGCAACATTAATCCTTGACGACGGCAAAGGAAATATTCTTGATAATGTAATGATGAACGAAATACTGGAATGTTTCGCTGAATTCAGAGAAAAGAAAAACTTAAAGATGATTATCATTGAAGGCGCTGGCAAACACTTCTCATTTGGTGCAAGTGTTGAAGAACACACTAAAGCATTGGCCGGCTCCATGTTGAAAACTTTTCATAGTATTTTCAGAACTATCAGTGAAATTAAAATCCCGACACTTGCAAAAGTTTCCGGACAGTGCCTGGGCGGAGGTATGGAACTGGCATTAATGTGTAATTTGATTTTCGCTGATAAGACCGCAAAATTCGCCCAACCTGAGATCACACTTGGTGTATTCCCCCCGCCAGCTTCATTGTTGCTTGAGTTGAAAATTGGGTACGCTAAAGCAGAAGAAATTTTATTAACCGGCAGAACATATAACGCTGAAGAAGCCCTTGGACTCGGCTTTATTAACAAGGTGTTTGACGATAAGGAGGAATTGAACAAAGGAACGTTAAAATGGCTGACCGAATATATTCTCCCAAAGAGTGCTTCCTCTCTAAGAATTGCAGTCTCTGCTATGCGCTTTAAATTCAATCATATCCTCAGCAATTTCCTGCCTTATCTGGAAGAAATATATCTTGAAAAGCTTATGGAAACAAAAGACGCCAATGAAGGGATAAACGCATTTATTGAAAAAAGAAAGCCAGTCTGGAAAAATATGTGAACTTAATTTATTACCTCATTAAATTTCTCTTAACTTATCTTTGGTATGAAAACCGTCCTGATAACTGGTGCTGCAGGAAACCTCGGCGGGTTACTCTCAGAGTATTTGAAAGATTGTGAAGTGCAGCTAAATTTAATGGTTCATAAGAAACCTTTAAAATCCGGAATTGAAAAGCTGCCAAATGTTAAAATCTTTAAAGCTGACCTTCACGACCCTGATTCATTGGATTTGCCGCTTCAAAATGTGGACGTTGTAGTTCACTTCGCCGGTGTACTTTTCAAACATAATCCTGAAAAATTCCTTCCGGTTACGAATGTGATTTATTTTAAGAACCTTCTTACCAAGTGCATTGAACACCAGGTAAAGCGTGTAATACTTATTAGTTTTCCACATGTTGAGGGTGAGACTACGCCTGATAATCCGGCAACGGGTCGTCTGGATGCTTCCCCTACTTCAATCCATGCAAAAACGAGGCTTGAAGAAGAGAAATTACTGTTCAAATTGTGTAATGGTACTGATACTGAACCGGTATCGTTGAGAGTTGGTATGGTGTATGGCAGGGGAATCCTTATGATTGACGGGGCAAGATGGTTCGCAAAATATTTTATGCTTGGAGTATGGGAAAAGCCAACATGGATTCACCTGATTTCGACTATTGATTATCTTGAGGCAAACAAGCAGGCGATTTTCAAAGACAATATTAAGGGTATTTACCATATAGGCGATGAAGGGGTTCAGACCTTGCAACAATTTCTGGACGATGCAACCCATCACTGGGGATACAAAAAACCATGGCGAATGCCCGTTGGCTTAATAATGGCTGCTGCCGGAATGTTCGAATTCTTTTCGAAGGTGTTTAATATAAGAAGCCCGCTTACGCGCGATTTCATCCGGATTGGTTTACCTTCTTATTATGGCGATACTTCAAGAATGCGTAAAGAGTTGCTGCCTGTATTAAAATATAAAACTTATAAAGAGGGGATTCATACACTTTAAGGTTGTTAAAAATTACTAATTGACCTGCAATAAACTATGTCAATTTCACGTTTATAACGTACTTCAATGAAACTTTTCAACCGGGAAAAACACTGGGAACACATTTACAACACTAGAAAAGCGGAAGAGACAAGCTGGTACCAACCCACGCCTTCAACCTCACTTGAGTTTATCAGTAAATTCAGGTTAACTCCGGAGGCGAAAATTATTGATGTCGGCGGCGGTGACAGTCTCTTGATAGATAATTTAATTGACCTTGGTTTTAAAGACCTGACAGTACTGGATATCTCAATATCGGCCATAAACCGTGCACGGGCTAGATTAGGGAAGCGTGGAGATTTTGTAAAGTGGGTTAATTCAGATATTACAAAATATTTTCCTGAATCACCTTTTGATTTATGGCACGATAGAGCAACATTCCATTTTTTAACGGATGAGAAAGATATTAACAGTTACATACAAGTTGCAAAACGTGGGATAAAGTCTGCAGGTATAATGCTCATTGCAACATTTTCAAAAACTGCACCGGACAATTGCAGTGGATTGCCCGTAAAAAAATATTCCCGGGCATCGCTTTCAGCTGTAATGTCAGCGCATTTTAAGAAGTTGAAATGCGTTTCAGTAAACCACATTACGCCTTTTAATACCGTTCAGAACTTTACATTTTGTTCCTTTAAAAAAACTGGTTAACAGTTTTAAAATAAAAATTAAAATGCGATTATTCTTTAAAATTCCCCTTATTAACAATATACAAAAAAACAGCTGTATTTTGCTTGCTCTATTTGTATTAAGCACTTTGAACCTTTATGCGCAGGTTAACTATAAACCATCATCTGGATATTCAGGTATTATTACAGATAGTAAGGATTATCTAGAAAGATTTCGGCCGTCTGAATCAACTTCAAATATTAGTTTCTTGCTACTCGGCGCTACATCTCTTTTAGGACCAACTCTGGTTTTCGAGAATGGTAATACTTATTTGGGTTTTTCAAAAGGAGTATCAGTTTCAAAAGCTGGATACGGAAGGTTTACACTTGACTACACGCATGTTTTTAAAAATGAAAACCAAAATCAATTCAGGCTTTCGTATGATTATGATTTCCCGGTTTTCGGTAGCGACTTCATCGTTCTCATAGCATCAGCTGGTGTAGGTTACTTCAACGATACTAAAAATAATGGTTGGCTCGCTCAGGGGTCAACTGGTGGACTCATACTAATAGATGATAATATTGTGTACTATCCTTTTATCCGTTATAGACACACTTTCATCCCAAAAAATAATAAATCTGATATTGACGATATATCTTTAAGTTCAGCCGTAATATTTTATTTCTGAAATATTGAAATGGAAACTTTTCGCTTAAAATTAAATCGCAACTTTTGAGTTTTAAGAAATTCTTTGAAGTAATGGTGAATGCGGATATAGTAATGCGTATATTGAATGTAAACTTAAATCCTGTATATAATGTACCCCCGAGAGGATTCGAACCTCTAAATCCTGATCCGTAGTCAGGTGGTTTATCCATTAGCCTACGGGGGCAGACTTAAAAATAATTTAACTTATCAGCTTAATCAATTTATTAAGATTATCTAAACCTTTTTGTTTAAGTGGACATCAAGTTTCAATATTTTAAGACACAGCGGATAGCACGGGTTTTCACTAATGTAGTAAAACCAAGCAATGTCAAGAAAATCATATTTGCATTTCATGGATACGGACAACTTGCTAACAATTTTATTTCTTCACTAACATTTCTCGATAATGGGAATACTCTAATTATTGCCCCTGAAGGTCTATCCAGGTTTTATAATTCAGATAAAATTGGTGCCTCATGGATGACAAGCGAGGACAGAAATAATGAAATTCTGGATTACATAAATTACCTTTCCGGGGTTTACGATGAGATATCATCCATCCCTGAAATGTCTGAGCCTGAAATCGTTATTCTTGGGTTTTCACAAGGCGGACATACAGCAGCACGGTTTTGCGCCCATTCCGGGAAAAGGGTTAATAAACTATTATTATGTTCATCAACTTTTCCGGATGATATACAACAGAGACATCTATCATCCTCCTTTTCAAATACTGAGATTTATTTTATCTCCGGAACGAACGATAAAATCTCACCTCAAAGCGAAATTTATGCATCAGCACAAGTATTAAAAGATCTAAATTTAAATTTCAAAATTATAAATTTTGAAGGTGGTCACCAAATCAGCTCAGAAAAAGTTTTAGATATAATCGGCTAAACGGCGTTCACATTCAAAAAAAAACAGCCCGGTAAACGGGCTGAAAATTCTTCTACAATTTATAAATATTATATTACCCTAAGTAGGTTTTCAACGGTCGGCTTCGTGATGCTTGTCTTAATCGTCTGATTGCCTTCTCCTTAATTTGCCTTACTCTCTCACGGGTTAATTTATATTTATCCCCGATCTCCTCTAAAGTAAGCGGATTCTCCTGAGCAAGACCGTAATACAATTTTACAACTTCTTTCTCCCTTTGTGAAAGCGTATCGAGCGCTCTTTCGATTTCAATCCTCAATGAATCTTTCATCAGACTGGCATCCGGCATTTTTTCTGCTTTGTCCGGCATTATATCCAACAACTTCGTATCTTCACCGTGAGCACTGGGAGCGTCCATAGATATGTGCCCACCTGAATTCTTGAGAGTTTCCTGAACCTCGTAAACTGACATATCAAGCTCGGTAGCGATTTCCAGAACATTTGGTGTACGCTCATTATTTTGTTCTAATTCACTGATGGTTTTTGCAATTTTACTTTTTTGTTGGACAATATTTAGTGGCAATCTGACAACCCTCGATTGCTCTGCAAGAGCCTGAAGTATGGACTGCCTGATCCACCAAACGGCATAGGAGATAAATTTAAAACCGCGCGTTTCATCAAATTTATTCGCCGCTTTTATTAAACCGAGATTTCCTTCATTTATAAGGTCGTTCAATGATAACCCCTGATTCTGATACTGTTTTGCAACACTAACAACGAATCTTAGATTTGACTGAACCAATTTATCAAGTGCTGCTTTTTCACCTTTTCTTATCCGTTTCGCACATTCAATCTCTTCCGCTACCGAAAGCGGTGTAGTCTTACTTATTTCCTTAAGATAAATATCAGTTGACTGATTTTCTCTACTTGTATATTGTTTCCCAAGTTTCATAATGGATTTATTTGATTTTGTTTCCTTTTAAACGGGATTGAAATTTAATCCACAACATTAACAGAGTTCGCTCAAAATAATTTTTGAAGACTTCAATTTCAACAACAACTTTTAATCGGATTAATTCCTTTTTTGTAATTAGCCAGGTAACAAAATAAGGAACTTAAAGAATTTGAAAAAAGTTCACTGCTCGTCAATTACTGCGTAAATTCCCCTCCGGGGTAACGGTCAGATTCGGATTGATCTGCGTTTAAAAAACTCTAAATAATATTAACGAAAGTGTATTTGGTTATAATAACGAAAGCGAAGATTTAAACTTTCTTCGCTGTAAACTTCATGAGAACTCCTGAAACATTACACGCAAGCGAACTCACATGTTTCAAAAATTTTCGGAATTCTTTCCCTAACTGGCTTCTCCGAAAAAGTCTATGTTATCATCTTTATGCAAAGTAACAAATGCTTTTTTCTTGTCCGCTCTATATCCTTCATATCTTCCGCGCCTCGTCAACATTTCTTTTTTCTTCCCTTTTAAGATTAAAGTCCTTACATTGGTTACCCTAACCTTAAATTTTTTTTCAACTGCGTCTTTAATTTCAATTTTATTGGCATTTTTTGTTACTTCAAATACATAAACATTTCTCGCATCCTGAAGATTGGTGTTCTTTTCGGTTATCAGAGGTCTTTTCAATATTAGTTTCATTTTATGCTAATAAACTTTTGCAAAGATTTTCAACTGCTGATTTCTGGAGTAAAATCATTTTGTTGTTTAATAAATCATAAGTTGCGACCTTATCGGAAATTTTCACGTCGCACTTCGGTAAATTCCTACCGGATTTATACAGACTCGAATTATTCTCCGGCAAAAGGAGCAGAGTTTTTGTCGTTTCAAGTTTGAGCGCTTTCAGAATTGAATGGAGATCTTTTGTCTTTGGATTTTCAAATTTAAAATCTTCAACAACTTTAATTTGATTCTCTTTAGCTTTAATTGACAGCGCACTTTTTCTGGCAAGTCTTGCAGCTTTCTTTGGTAAAGATAACCTGTAATATCTCGGCTTAGGGCCAAAAATAGTACCACCACCTGCCATCAAAGGTGACCGGCTGGTTCCTTGTCTTGCTCTACCGGTTCCCTTTTGTCTGAACGGTTTCTTACCGCCACCCTTTACTTCAGACCGCTCTTTAGCTTTGCTGGTACCCTGCCTCTGATTCGTCAGAAATACTCTCACCGCCTGGTAAATAAGGTGATTGTTCGGCTCAATATTAAAAATCTCATCCGGTAAATTTACCGTTTCAGATGATTCTGTGCCGTCAATTTTATAAACTTTGAGTTCCATTGTTAATCCTTTAAAATTTCTACCAAACTATTTATTGCACCTGGGACAGCTCCTTTAATCAGAAGTAGATTTGAATCATCAAATACCTTTATCACTTTTAAATTTCTTACAGTAGTTTTATTACCACCCATTCTACCTGCCATTTTCAGACCTTTGAAAACTCTCGATGGATAAGAGCTTTGTCCTATTGAACCAGGCGCCCTCGAACGATCACTTTGGCCGTGCGTCTGTACTCCACCACCGAACCCATGCCTCTTCATTACACCTTGAAAACCTTTACCCTTCGATATTCCGGAAACCTTTACCTTATCACCGGATTTGAATAAATTTACTTTAATCGAATCACCCGGTTTTTCTTCACTAACGGGATAGTCTCTGATTTCGTGCAAATACCTTTGCGGTGCAATATTCAACTTTGAGAATACTACACGCTGTGGTTTATTTACATTCTTTTCATGTTTAGTACCAAAACCCAATTGAACCGCATTATATCCGTCCTTTTCGAGGGTTTTGATTTGTGTTATATGGCAAGGACCCGCTTCAATTACCGTACAGGGAACAGCTTCCCCGTTATCGGTAAAAAATGTGGTCATTCCTAACTTTTTACCTAAAATTCCAACCATGATTATAATTGTTTACTGAACTTAAACCTTTAATTCGATTTCAACACCACCGGGTGGATCAAGTTTGGTTAATGCATCTACCGTTTTAGACGATGAATTTAAAATGTCAATTAACCTCTTGTGTGACCTGGTTTCAAATTGCTCTCTCGATTTCTTGTCAACATGCGGCGACCTTAAAACAGTATAGACGTTCTTTTTGGTTGGGAGTGGAATTGGTCCGCTCACAATTGCACCGGTTTGCTTAATCGTCTTTATAATTCGCTCAGTCCATTTATCGAGCAGGTTGTGATCGTAAGATTTAAGCTTTATTCTAATTTTTTGGGATGTCACTTAGTTGCGATTTACGTTTTGTTTTACTTTACGATTTTAGTTACAAGTCCCGCACCAACAGTTCTGCCACCTTCCCTGATAGCAAATTTCAAACCAACTTCCATAGCAATCGGAGCAATGAGCTTTATCTTTAATCCTTCAACGTTGTCACCAGGCATTACCATCTGTACACCTTCAGGTAAAGTTACTTCACCCGTAACATCAGTCGTTCTGAAATAAAACTGAGGTCTGTAGTTTGTTGAAAAAGGTGTATGTCTTCCACCTTCTTCTTTTGACAAGATATAAACCTGACCTTCAAATTCAGTGTGCGGCGTTATTGAACCGGGCTTTGCAAGTACCATTCCCCTTTCAATCTCTTTTTTATCCACACCTCTCAGAAGCAATCCGCAGTTGTATCCGGCAACAGCTTCAGTAAGTTCTTTGTTGAACATCTCAGCGCCGGTAACTACAGTTTTCTTGTTTTGGCCGAGTCCGATAAGTTCTACTTCGTCACTTACTTTTACTTTACCTCTCTCAATTCTACCGGTTGCAACCGTACCTCTACCTGTAATTGAGAATACGTCCTCAACTGACATGAGGAATGGTTTATCAACTTCCCTTTGCGGTTCGTCTATGTATGAATCAACGGCATCCATTAATTCGAAAATACATTTTGCCCTTTCATCATCCGCTCCGGCTGTGTCTTCCAAAGCAGCTTCCATAGCCTTGAGCGCTGAACCGTGTATTACCGGAATTTCATCACCCGGGAATTCATATTTTGAAAGCAACTCCCTGACTTCGATTTCAACAAGCTCAATTAGTTCGGGATCTGCAATGTCAACCTTGTTAAGGAATACAACAATTTTAGGAACGCCAACCTGTCTTGCAAGAAGGATGTGTTCACGGGTTTGCGGCATTGGTCCGTCAGTTGCTGCAACAACAAGAATTGCACCATCCATTTGAGCAGCACCGGTAATCATATTTTTAACATAGTCAGCGTGTCCGGGACAGTCAACGTGAGCGTAGTGCCTTTTGTCTGTTTCATATTCAACGTGCGAAGTTGCAATAGTAATACCCCTTGCTTTCTCTTCAGGAGCTTTATCAATGTCATCGAACTTTTTGACATTTTTAACTAATCCTTTTTTCGCGAGGGTAATGTTGATTGCAGCGGTAAGAGTGGTTTTACCGTGGTCAACGTGGCCGATTGTTCCGATGTTTACGTGCGGTTTTGAAACATCATATTTCTCTTTTGCCATTAAAGATTTCTCCTTATTTCTTTTTTTATTTTTTAATTTGTGGGTCAGGGAGGGATCGAACCTCCCACCTCGTGCTTATAAGGCACGCGCTCTAACCGACTGAGCTACTGACCCAGTTAATTCGGAAAACCCTCTCCTCTTCCCGTATGTGACGTACACCTGCGGGGTTTGAGAGCGTTTTTATAAAGCGTTTCCCGTGCCTGATTGACAAAGGTTATTTACGCCGTATGCGTCTGACCCGTGTTAAAGAACTTTATTCTATGCTACTGCGGCTTTACTGCCTTTTTGTTTCTCTATTATTTGCTCCGATACAGTTTTCGGCGCTTCCTCATAGCTGGAAAATTGCATTGTGTATATCGCCCTGCCCTGTGTCATTGACCGTAATATGGTTGCGTATCCGAACATTTCGGAAAGTGGAACCATTGCCTTCACTACCTGTGCATCGCTCCTTTGACTCATCCCTTCGATTCTTCCCCTACGCGAACTGAGATCGCCCATTACGTCACCCATGTACTCGTCCGGAGTTACAACTTCAACTTCCATTATTGGTTCTAATATAACCGGATCCGCCTTCTTTGCGGCCTCTTTGAATGCTATCGATCCGGCAACTTTAAATGCCATTTCGGATGAATCAACATTGTGATATGAACCGTCATACAATTTTACTTTTACGTCCTCAACCGGATAACCCGCGAGAACGCCGTTTTTCATTGCATCCTGAATTCCGTTTGAAACGGGCTGTATATACTCTTTCGGAATGACACCGCCGACAATTGCATTCTCAAATACATATCCTTTTCCTTTTTCGTTGGGTTCAATTTCAATCCAGACGTGACCGAACTGACCGCGACCACCGGATTGCCTGACAAATTTACCCTCTTGCTGAACGGATTTTCTTATAGTTTCCTTATATGCAACCTGTGGTTTACCGACATTTGCCTCTACTTTAAATTCCCGCTTTAACCTGTCCACAAGAATTTCAAGGTGAAGTTCACCCATTCCTGCAATTAACGTTTGACCTGTTTCGTGATCAGTGCTCACTTTAAACGTTGGGTCTTCATCCGATAATTTACTTAGTGATTCACCAAGTTTATCCAAATCAGCTTTAGTCTTTGGTTCAATTGCAATCTGAATGACCGGCTCGGGAAATTGAATTTTCTCGAGTACGATGGGATCTGATTCATCGCACAAAGTATCACCGGTTCTTGTATTCTTAAGTCCGACCGCTGCGGCAATATCACCACAATAAACTTCTTCAATATCGTCCCTGTGGTTGGCATGCATCTGAAGGATTCTGCCGATTCTCTCTTTTTTCTCAGAGATAGAATTGTACACATAGCTACCCGCTTTACAGGTACCGGAGTAAACTCTGAAGAAAGTAAGTTTTCCGACAAACGGGTCAGTCATTATTTTGAATGCAAGCGCTGTAAACTTTTCGTCATCAGATATTTTTCTCAGTACCTTGTCATCCGAATGCGCATGATGACCTTCAATCGAACCAATATCCAACGGTGATGGAAGCAAATCAACAACCTTATCGAGAAGAGACTGAATTCCTTTGTTCTTGAAAGACGATCCGCACAAAACGGGAATGATTTTAACTTCAATCGTCGCCTTGCGCAAAACGTTCATTATTTCGTCAACTTTTATTTCTTCGCCTTCAAGAAATTTCTCAAGCAAAGTATCGTCAACATCTGCAACAGCTTCAAGCAGGTTTTGCCTGTATTCATTTGCCTGGTCAATTAACGCTTCCGGAATTTCAACATCCTCAAAACTTGCACCTAACGTATCATCATTATATAAACGTGCTTTCATAGTTACCAGGTCAATAATTCCGTTAAACATATCGCCTTGACCTATTGGCAATTGAATAGGGACTGCGTTTGCCTTTAATCTGTCTTTCATCATCTGAACAGCATTAAAGAAATTCGCTCCGACCCTGTCCATTTTATTTACGAATGCTATTCTCGGAACTTTATACTTATCCGCTTGTCGCCAAACAGTTTCAGATTGTGGTTCAACACCGCCCACGGAACAGAAAAGCGCAACTGCGCCATCCAACACCCTAAGCGACCTCTCTACTTCAGCGGTAAAATCAACGTGTCCCGGTGTATCAATAATGTTAATCCTGTGGTTTTTCCATGAACATGTAGTTGCTGCGGAAGTGATCGTAATTCCCCTTTCCTTTTCTTGCTCCATCCAATCCATAGTAGCGCCACCGTCGTGAACTTCACCCATTCTGTGAACTCTTCCGGTATAATATAAAATCCGTTCGGTTGTAGTTGTCTTCCCGGCGTCAATATGAGCCATAATCCCAATGTTTCTTGTCTTTTCTAATGAGACCTTTCTAGTCATTTTGAAATATTATCGTTTGTAATTAAAAAAAAATCTGGTAAAGGTTACCATTTAAAATGGGCAAATGCTTTATTCGCCTCAGCCATCTTATGTACGTCTTCACGTTTTTTAACCGAAGCACCTTCACCAACCGAGGCAGCCATAAGCTCATTTGCAAGTCTTAATGACATAGACTTCTCGTTCCTTGCCCTTGAATAAGTTAATAACCATTTAATAGCTAATGCTATCCGCCTGTCAGGTCTTACTTCAGACGGGATCTGATAGTTTGAACCGCCGACCCGCCTGCTTCTCACCTCAATACCTGGTTGAACATTGTTAATCGCTTTCCTGAATACCTCCAACGGCTCACCTTTGGTCTTCTCCTCAATAATTGAAAACGCATCGTAAAGTATTGTCTGAGCTTTTATTTTTTTCCCGTCACGCATTATACTGTTAATAAACCTTCCCACGAGTACATCGTTGTATCTCGGGTCTGGCATTCTTTCCCTCTTTTCAGCTCTTTTTCTTCTCATTTTTTAAACTTATTAATTAGTCGCTTCTTTTGGTTTTTTAACACCATACTTTGATCGCGCTTTTTTTCGTTTATCAACACCGGCTGTGTCGAGCGCTCCGCGAACAATATGGTACCTCACACCCGGAAGGTCTTTAACTCTTCCTCCCCTTATTAATACAATTGAATGCTCCTGAAGATTGTGACCTTCACCGGGGATGTAAGCTGAAACTTCGATCTGATTTGATAACCTTACCCTTGCAACTTTCCTTAAAGCTGAGTTTGGCTTTTTGGGCGTTGTTGTGTAAACGCGCGTGCATACACCCCTTTTCTGAGGGCAGGCATCCATCACAGGAGATTTACTTTTGTACTCCTTGTCTTTTCTGCCTTTTCTTATTAATTGGTTGATAGTTGGCAATTCTGTTCTGTAATTGTTATTAAAATTTTTACGAAACAACAAAAATACTCATTTAATCCAATTTAGTCAATAAATTAAATCAGCCACTCGATTAATTTTATAGCAGTTCCCGGTAGTTTTTAAACGCAGTGTTTTTGAGTTGCTTAATGGACTTTATAAATTCAGGTTCACCATCAAACTAATAAAGCTTAAATCCTCTTTCTTGGATTTTGTAATGTTGTTCTCTAACCTGTAATTGTAAAAAATTCCAAACGTCAGGTTTTTGATTGTTTCAATCTCTGCGATAAGTGAAATATTGTCAGTGTTAATCCTTATTCCGTCAAGAAATTTTGCTTCACTAGGATCAGTACCTTCGATGTATGGTGTATTAACATCTCCACCGACATTTTTTATCAATGTTCCGTTTTCATCATATACATTTTCGCCTTTTCTCGTATGACTATAACGGGCTTTCAATCTTATTTTATCTGTAAAATTGTATGATGCATCAAAGATTATCTGATCAGCGTTAGGACCTATATTGTTTCCGATAATCTCTTCCCAAGACGTGAATGCAGCTTTTACAGACCGATGAGAATATACGTAAGGTCTGATGAAAGTATATTCCGAAAATAAAGTCAAATTCGAAATTCCAAACAGTTCATAAGTGTAAGCACCAAATTGAATTGCTGTCTTATTGGTTGCTTTGTTGAATTCAAATGGATTGGAAATTATATTTTCATCGAGAAAAAAAGTCCCCTGAAACTGTAACCCCTTTATAAAATGAGTCTGAAAGTCAAAGTATATCGCGCCGTTATCCCTGTCCTGCAGTGAGTGTTCAACGAATTTGTAAAATATTAACGGATTCAGATATGCCAGCTCAAGCGGTCTGGCGTAAATTATGACTTCACCTATCCCTATATCAAACAACTCCGGAATGGATATTTTTAATCTGTTCGTCGCTACGTACTTTGTATATCTGTCCTCTATAGACGGGAAAAATGCGCCTACTGTAGAGGCTGTCATTGAAGAAAAGTTTACAATACCGTATTGAAAATTAAATTTGATAAAATCCATATCCGCATGCTGACCTGAGAGGACTAAACTTTTTGAATACCCTAAACCGACTTTGGTCTTCTCCCGACCGAGTTGTAAGGATATTTTCATGTCATCAAGTGGTTTGGCTTCATATTTCAGATAACCTGTAGCAAAGTCGTAACTCCTGACACTTTCCTCCGGCAAGTTCTCCCTGAATTTAAAATTGTACCTTAACCTCCCGTCAATTTGTGAAGCTAAATCACCGTCACCCGTTAGACCTCCTTTAGTTACACTAAACTGATATCCTAGTTTTTCAAACAATGTCCCGTCGGCATATATACCGAAATCAAATAACCTTGCATTTTTCTTACTGTCTGGCTTCAGCATTGCCGAGTAACTGAAATTAGTTATGAAGTTAAAGAAAAAACTATTTCTGTTATCTCTGAAAGTATACAAGTATTTTTCTTTATCAGATAGCAGCTCAGACGTTTCACCTTTAAAACCATATTTACTTTTAATCAGTTGAAACGAATTTTCATCGTTCATCACTTTATAATCATACTGAACCTGATATCTGTATAACAGTTTACGATCAACTTCGCTGAGTTCATCCTTTTTACTTTCAATCTCTCCCAAAAAATCTGATATATCGTCCTTCGATAAATTCGGATTATCGTCTCTTATACTTCCAATCAAACCCTTTACGCTCATATTTTTCAGAAAATTGTAAACCGGTTCATCAATGGGAACATTTTCAATCTGTGCGTTTAAAGCTTTTCCACAGATAAATAAAATTAAAACCAGATATGAAAATTTCTTAAATGTCATGATTAAATTTAATTGTTCCGTTTGAAATTTCTTTTAGTGCTTTTCTGAATGCAGGTTCAATAGTTTTCGGATATTCAATAAGAAGTTTTACGCTAACATCTGAATTATTTTTGATGACCTTGCAATTATTTAACTCAATCTGGCGTAAAACCTGATTCAAATACCTATACTCAAAATCGAGGGAGACCTGTTTCGTTTCTACAACAACAGAGATCTCTGCATTTTTCAAGCAAAGGTCGGCAGCTTCAAAATACGCCCGCCTCAATCCACCGACTCCAAGTTTCGTCCCGCCAAAATATCTGGTAACAACAACAGCAGAATTCAGGAGTTCATATTTCCCAATAGCCTCAGCAATGGGTTTTCCCGAACTCAACGACGGTTCGCCATCGTCAGAATATCTTGCTTTCTCAATGTTTCTTTCGATAATTTTATATGCAAACGGATGATGTCTCGCATCAAAATAATGTTTCTTAATTTCTCCGAGTTTCACAGTGAACTCCTTTTCACTTGCGGCATGGAACGCAGTCGCAATGAACTTTGACTTTTGAACTTTAATCTCCGTCACATTTTCCGTTGCGAGCGTTTTGTACTCACTTATCATCCCATGCTTCCTCGCCGATTAATGGCACAAATCTGAAATCATCGAATGTCTTATACAAATACTTCGGTTCACCCTCATCGGTCATTTTCTTTATCACCTCATACATTACTTGTCCCTTCTCATCACCTACAGGTATAACCAGCTTCCCATTATCCGAAAGCTGTTCCAATAGCGATTTTGGGATCTTCGGGCTACCCGCTGTTACAATAATTTTATTATATGGCGCATATTCTCTCCACCCGCGTGAGCCGTCAGCGCATTTCAATTTCACTTTGTATCCAAGATTATTTAAACGTTCTTTTGCTGTTTGGTGTAAATCCTCTAACCGTTCGACGGAATAAACATCAGCACCCATTTCACACAGTATGGCTGCCTGATAACCGGAACCAGTTCCGATTTCCAGTACCTTATCGTTATCTTTAACATCAAGAAGTTGCGTCATGTATGCAACGGTAAACGGCTGCGAGATTGTCTGATTAGAATTTATCGGTAGGGCGTTGTTATCGTAAGCGAACCTGAGGAAATCCTTTCCTACGAACAACTCTCTTCTGACTTTGAGAAATGCTTTTAACAGCTTTGTGTTACTAATCCCGAGTGATTTTAATTCCTCAACTAACTTTGCCCTTTCCTCTGAACGTAAATCATGCATTTCAATTTTTATCTTTTTGGCGATCAACGTTTTCACCGCCGAAGTTTGAGAAAATGGTTTTCGCTTCATTAATCTTAGCCATTTCATTTTTCAACCTCGATTTAAGGTCATCAGTATCTTTGCATTGATAAAGTTTACCATCTATAGCTAGCGATATACTTCGAGTTTCCTCAGAAATTATAACTACGACCGCGTCAGAAATTTCAGTTACCCCAACACCAGCCCGATGTCTCGTACCGAGCCTGCGGTTTATCATTTCCTGATTTTCCGAGAGTGGTAACAGGCACCGTGCCGCCTCAATCTTATCGTTGTTGATTAATACTGCGCCGTCGTGAAGCGGTGATTTCGGATTGAAAATTGAAATGAGCAATTCCTTATTTATTTTTGACTGAAGCAGCTCACCGGTTTCAGCAATATTCTGTAACCCTGTTGTCCTTATGATTACAAACAATGCTCCCCAACCTTTCGCCTGCAATTCAACAGCGGCCTCAACTATCTCAGTTACATTTTCGTTTACATCCCATTTGGTAAATAATCTCGAGAATCTGGATTTCCCGATTATCAACAGCAATCTGCGAATTTCGGGTTGAAATAAAATTATAAATGCAATAACCCAGATATCGGTCAGTCTTCCCAGCAACCATCCTAACGCCTCCAGGTTCAATAATTGCGCAATAATTGAAAACCCGATGATGAGAAGGAGTGCAATAAATATCTGTGATGCAATCGTCCCTCGCATTATGGTATATAGCTTGTAAAAGATATACGAAACTATAAGTATATCTATCAGGTCAGCTAAACTGAACGTGAGGAAACTGATCTTGAATAAATCCATAGGCGCCTCAAGGTAAATATTTTAGTCAACGAATTAAATGTAATTGTGCCAACATCAGACTATTGACAACTTCATTTAATTTAAATCACTTCATTGGTATATTGTTTTAATGTCAACTGAATTTGAAAATTTACCGGATGGGAATTCCGTTCGTGCATATATTCCAAAATCCCGCGAATATTACGCAAGGCTTGATGAGTTCGAAGGACCGTTGGATATTCTGTTGCACTTCATTAAAGAAGACGAAATAGATATTTTCAATATCCCTATTTCAAAAATCACGAAGGATTATCTAGGTTACATCGAATACACACAAAGTCTCGATATAGAGCTTGCCGGTGAATTTTTACTAATGGCAGCTGAACTGATGAAAATAAAAGCGCGGATGCTTTTACCTCAGATAACTCTTGAAGGTGATGAAATTGAAGAAGATCCGAGATTAACTCTCGTAAAGAAACTGCTCGAATATAAACGTTTCAAAGAAGCAACGGCGAACCTGTCCGAACTTGAGCAAAGCGCGAAGACCAATTACGTACGCGGTAACAATTCAAACGATTATCGTGAATTTGAATCTAACGACGAAATTGACCCGTCCCTGAAAAACCTGACAATACTTAACCTTATCAAAGCATACCACACGGTAGTAAAGGGAATTAAAAGAGAAATTGTCCACTCAATTGAAACTCTTGATATAACTGCTGAGACCAAGAGACTTGAATTAATTGAATACTTTGGCTCCGGTAAAGAAGTCGAGTTCAACACTTTTGTATCGGGTATAAACAGAAGACTCGAATTTGTCTGTACGTTTCTCGCTGTCCTTCAGCTTGCGCTTGAGGGCTTCCTCGAAATTATAGTTGACAATCAGGACCGTTCATTGTTTATAATCAGGAAACGATTAGAGGCGAACGGAGAAATATGAACGACGAATTTAAAAATATTATTGAATCCCTGATTTTTGCTTCGGACGAAGAATTATCGGTCAAACAAATTTCGGACATTCTCGGCAGTTTCAATAAACCAATATCAGCGACTGAAATCGAAAATATAATTGATAAGCTGAATTTCGGATATAAAGCGAACGGCAATGCATTCAGGATAATCAAAGTTGCCGGCGGATACCAATTTGCAACAAGAAAAGAATATGCATTTTTCGTCGGAAAACTTTTCACCGAAAGACAAAAGAAAAAACTTTCAACATCATCCCTTGAAACGCTTGCAATCATCGCTTACAAGCAACCTATTACCCGATCGGAAATAGAATTCATCCGCGGTGTCAACGTTGATTATATTGTAAACTCGTTGCTCGAACGGGATCTTATCAATATCATCGGGAGAGCAGATTCACCGGGCAAACCTATTCTTTACGGAACTACAAAAAACTTCCTTAAAGTACTGGGCATAAACTCTGTCGAAGAGCTGCCAAAACTCAGGGAAATAAATGACATTCTGAAAAATGAAAAAATTGAAGGTTTAACCGAGGAAGACATTGACCTCTTCAACTCAATTAACTCACCTGATCCAACCTCGAAAAATGAAAATGATACAGAGAACCTTCCTATAAATTTTGATCAGAGAAACGATAATGACAGGAAAGATGAGCGGAACGATGAGGTTGAATAAATTTATCTCAAATAACGGAAGTATAGCACGGCGCACTGCTGAAGAATATATCAGGCAAGGCAGAGTTACCATTAACAATATGACTGTAACCGATCCCGCTTTCAATATTATTGAAAATAAGGATAAAGTCAGGGTTGACGGCGAGCTTGTAAAAACTTCCCGGAAAAAAGTTTACATTGTATTGAACAAACCAAGAAAAGTAATCTCCGGTGTATCAGACGATAAACATCGTACAACGGTAACTGACCTGATAAAGTCCAAGGAAAAAATTTTCCCGGTCGGGAGGTTGGATTACGATACTTCCGGATTGATACTTTTGACAAACGACGGTGAATTTGCAAACAGGCTAATGCACCCAAGATATAAAGTAGAGAAAACCTACCGGGTGAAATTATCCAAGCCTATTGAAGAAAAACATAAGTTGTTAATACAAAAAGGTGTCAGGTTAGGCAGGAAGGTAACAGCGCCTGCTTATATTTCGTTTATCAACCCGAAAGATAAAAGGTACATCAATATAACAATCCACGAGGGCATGAACCGGCAGGTAAGAAAGGTTTTCGAGTCTTTCGGATACTTTGTTGATAAACTTGAGAGAATTAAATACGGCTACCTTACACTCAGGGGACTTGCATCCGGGCAATGGCGACACCTTGAACCTAAAGAAATTCAAAGTTTAACGAAGATTTGTAAACCGGAGGAAAAATAATTCTAATTCCCAACCGGTATTTATGAAATAAACTACAAAAATTATTAAGCGAAATATTTAAATCATTAATGTCATCTGAACAAAACGAACTTATAAAGCGACGGCTCGAGGAATTAAATGAAATTAGGGAAATGGGTATCAACCCGTATCCACACAATTACGAGGTTACCGCTAAAGCTTCAACTGTCATCAATTCTTACAAAGATCCGGTTGATGACGACGAGGCATTGAAACAAAAGGACAACATCGTGTCCGTCGCAGGCAGGATTATGTCAATCAGAAAAATGGGTAAAGCTTCATTTTGCCATATAATTGACGATACAGGGAAGATACAATTCTATATAAAAAAAGATGAAGTCGGTGAGAAACAGTATTCTCTTTTCAAACTTTTGGATATTGGCGATATAGTCGGCGTAAAGGGTTATGCATTTCGAACCAAGACCGGTGAGATTTCTATTCACGCGATTGAAATTAAAATTCTTACAAAATCCATTAAACCTCTTCCGGTTGTTAAAGAGGAAATTACCGAAAGTGGGGAGAAAGTAATTCACGATGCATTCGCCGACGTTGAACTTCGTTATCGTCAGCGCTATATTGACCTCATAGTAAATGAAAATGTGAGGTCAACTTTCATAAAGCGTACAAAAATTATCCAGGCAATTAAAAGGACCCTTGAAGAAGAAAACTTCCTCGAAGTTGAAACTCCTACATTGCAGACGATTTACGGCGGTGCAAATGCAAAACCATTTTCCACTCATCACAATGCGCTCGATATTCAACTTTACCTGAGAATTTCAAATGAACTGTTTCTCAAACGGCTTATTGTCGGCGGGTTTGAGCGTGTGTTTGAATTCGTGAAAGATTTCAGAAATGAAGGTATTGACCGGACTCACAACCCGGAGTTTACGCAAGTTGAATGGTATCAGGCTTACGGTGATTATTTCAACAGTATGGACTTGTTTGAAAAAATTGTTGAGCGCGCTGCCATCTCTGCCAACGGTACTACGAAAATTGTTTATCAGGGTGTGGAAATTGATTTAAAACGACCGTGGAAACGGCTTAAAATGGTAGATGTAATTAAAGATAAAACCGGTATAGATGTTCAAAATACCGCGCTATCTGAACTCATTGATTACATAAAGTCGAACCAGATCAACTTCGATCCGGCAATTGCTTCAAACAAAGGTCTCATTACGGCTACACTGTTCGATGAGTGCTGTGAAAGCGAGTTGATACAACCGACGTTCGTCATTGATCACCCGATTGACACGACACCGTTATGTAAACCACTTCGCGAATATTCACCTGCGCAATTACAAGAAATGGAGAATGATCCTGAACAGATTATTTTCGTCGAACGGTTTGAACCATACATTAACGGTTGGGAGCTCGGTAATTCGTACACCGAGTTAAACGACCCCGTCTTACAACGCCGATTGCTCGAACAGCAGGTTGAACGCGGAAGGGGTGGCGAAGAGGAAACGCATCCGCTCGACGAGGATTTCATTAACGCAATTGAAATTGGAATGCCACCTACCACCGGCGCAGGACTTGGTGTTGACCGACTCGTTATGTTACTGACTGATTCACATTCAATTCGGGATGTTATCCTCTTCCCTCTAATGAAACCAATTATTAAACCATAAATAAATACAATGAAATTTTATAACAACATTACGGAATTATTTGGCAACACACCGCTGGTAAAACTTAACAAACTCACTACCGGTATAAAAGCAACAGTACTTGCGAAACTCGAATCGTTCAATCCCGGAGGGAGCGTTAAAGACAGAATCGGATACTCAATGATCAAAGCTGCCGAAGAAGACGGTACACTTAAACCTGGCGGAACTATCGTTGAATCAACGAGCGGTAATACCGGTATCGGGTTGGCTCTTGCAGCATCTCAAAAAGGGTATAAATGTATTTTCGTTATGACCGAGAAAGTTTCAAATGAAAAAAGAAATCTTCTCAAAGCTCTCGGCGCTGATATTGTGATACAACCGATGACAGCAAAATACGGCGACCCCGAACACTATGTGATAAAAGCAATTGACATTGCATCAAAAACTCCAAACGCAATTTACATCAACCAATACGGTAATCCAAGCAATCCCAAGATGCATTACGACACGACCGGTCCGGAAATCTGGCGGGATACTGACGGAAAGGTCACTCACTTCGTCGCAGGTATCGGAACCGGTGGTACAATTTCAGGAACGGGTAGATTTCTGAAAGACCAGAACCCGAACATTAAAGTTATTGGTGCGGATCCGTTGGGTTCAATTTTTAAAACTCTTAAAGATTCCGGCGTTACTCCGGAACCTATTCCCTACCTTATTGAAGGAATTGGACAGGATATATTGCCCGATAACGTTGACTTCTCGGTGATTGATGAAATAATCAATGTTCCTGACGATGTGTCTGTTTCTTATACGAGATTACTTACCAGGGAGGAAGGTATCTTTTGCGGCGGATCTACCGGTACTATAGTTTATACCGCATTGCAGGTTGCAAAAAAACTTTCCGAAAATGACGTAGTTGTCTTTATTGTTTGCGATACGGGTGAAAGGTACCTGTCGAAATATCACTCTGAGAAATGGCTCCGGGAAAAACGACTCCTCAAAACATCACAAATAGACATCAATACTATCATCACAACCAAACATTCGGCGAATCTACCTCCGGTTATCTCCGTTGCAAGCGGTGACCCGGTTTACCTCGCTTTGGAAAAAATTGATGCAAATAATATCTCTACTATCCCCGTGATAGACGACGGTGTTTGTACAGGCTCTGTCAGGGAATCTGACATTATCAAAAAAATCATGGATGACCGTACGATAGCCGATAAACCTGTCAGCTCATTTATGTCAGACAGCTTACCGGCTGTTGATAAACATTGCGGACTTTCCGAAGCACTTAATTTACTGAAATCGGATAATGCCATACTTGTTACTGAATTCGGTAAAGTGATAGGTATAGTAACCCGCTATGATGTATTGGATTTTGTATAAACCTTAAAAAACTTTATGAAATTTTCAACCAAACAAATCCATGCCGGGCAACATCCCGAAGGCGTTACCGGCGCCGTAATTACGCCGATTTTCCAAACTTCAACCTATTCAAATTCAAAGCTTGGAGAGACTAAAGGGTTCGATTACGGCAGGACTATTAACCCAACACGTACAGCACTGGAACAAAATCTCGCTGCGCTTGAAAACGGTAAATTTGGATTTTGCTTTTCTTCGGGAATGGCGGCTGTCCAAACAGTTGCAATGACGTTGAAGAGTGGTGACCATGTAATTTGCACCAGCAACGTTTACGGAGGGACATACCGGCTATTTGAACAGATAATGGTTAACCTCGGAATTGAATTTTCTTATGTTGATACCTCAGATACAAACGAAACACTTAACGCCATCAAGAACAATACCCGTTTGATTTACATTGAAACACCGACTAACCCGATGTTGCAGCTCACTGACCTGAAAGCAACTGTCGGAATTGCGAAATCAAAAGGGATTATGACATGCGTTGATAACACGTTCATGAGCCCGTATTTCCAGAATCCACTTGATCTCGGAGTTGATATTGTACTGCACAGTTCCACCAAATATATTAATGGTCACAGCGATGTGATTGGCGGTTGTATTATCACTTCAGATGAAAGAATTGCAGACCGGTTAAAGTTTCTCCAGAATTCTTCCGGAGCCATCCCCTCACCGTTTGACTGCTGGCTCATACTTCGCGCTACCAAAACGCTTGCCCAACGAATGCGATGCCATAACGAAAATGCGCTTGCAATTTGTAAAGTACTGAAAGAGAGCGGAAAAATCCGGAAGGTCATTTATCCCGGAGATGAATCTCATCCCCAACACGAGCTCGCAAAGAAACAAATGAGCGGATTCGGAGGGATTATTTCAGTTGACCTCGACTCTTACGATAAAGCGGTTAATTTCTGCAACGCTCTGAACATCTTCCAAATTGCAGAATCTCTCGGCGGTGTGGAATCGCTCGTTTGCCATCCTGTTTCAATGACGCATGGCAGTGTACCCAAAGATCTCAGAGAAAAAATCGGGCTTACCGACGGGCTCGTAAGGCTATCTGTCGGAATAGAAGATGAAGACGATCTGACAGAGGATGTATTGAGAGCCCTGAGCAATTTGTAATGAAAAACTTATTTGTTAGCTTAATATTTCTTTGCACAACCTGGTTAAATTTTGCTTCAGGCGATTCTCTCCAGGTGAATGACGATATTGATGTAAACCTCTTTCGGGCTATAAACAGCATTGAGAGCCCGGTACTTGAATCGGTGATAAAAATTTCCGACCGATCCATCATACCGGGCGCAATCATTACCCCACCGCTTTTTTACTTTGCTGCAAGAAGTGGCAATAATTATTACGATGAGAATTCCGCCGTATTGCTCGGCGTATCGAACATTTTCACCGGTATTACAGTCCTCGCAACTAAACACATTTTCAAGCGCGATCGCCCGTTTCAAAAGATTAAAAATGTAAATATGCGGGGGAAAGATCCGTTTTTGGATAAATATTCTTTTCCATCAGGACATACAGCGTTTGCATTTTCTACTGCCGGGATTTTATCGCTTAGGTATAGTGACGAGCCGATTCTTATTGCAGGTTTATATTCGTACGCTTTTCTGATTGGTTTCGGCAGGGTGTATTTAGGAGTCCATTACCCTTCAGATGTACTGGGGGGAATGGTTCTCGGGTCCGCAAATGCGCTCCTTACTTTTGGGATAAGAAAAGGCGTTATAGATGCCAAGAACAAAATTTTTAATGAAGAAAATCGCCCCGATATAAACGAACAGATAAATGTTCCCGGTTTTGCTTTGCTCGGCGCGTTTGCAGGTGCAGAAATTTTAAATGCGGTTTTTCAAAATTCCGAAAGCAGATTATTGAAAAAAACAAGTTTTGATTTTACCGGTGAATCCATTGCACTAAGGATAAAATTTTAGACCCCCCTTTTATTGCCCCAGATCATGATATGAAGGCGGTCAGTGTAATTCCATCCGTGCCTGATTGCAGTTTCCGCCGTTTCCATACGCTTCAGCTCCAGTTCATTACCGGTTATCCCTTCAGGCATCAGATATACATCGCTGTTTCTGAAACCGGACAATATCTGAATCTGCTTAATTTCTCCTACGTCGCTTACCCCGGTATAAACAAACTTCCACTGTACATCCACCAGACCGAGGCGATGAAGCGAATTAATCTGTTTAAGCGCATCGGGGTTTATCCTTTGGCGTTCATGGCTCTCGCGGTGAGAAGTATCAATCGGGACAGATGAAGCGAGTTTCGGGCTGATGCTTATAAGGTCAAACGATTCGAGATATTTGCCGGGATAAGTTCCGTTAGTTTCGAGCGTAATATGAATGCCGGGATTAACTTTCCGGAGTTCATTGCAAAGGTCAATGAGCTTTTCACCGTACATCCCCGGCTCGCCGCCTGTTATCACTACATTGGGTGGAGGATTCACACTGTACGCTTTCACAATTTCACTAATTGGAATTATACCGAGGTTATCTTTATTGTCCGGGAACCAGCTCGTATATGGCGTATCGCATAAATTACCGCTGCTGAATTTACACCTGAGGTTGCAATGATTTGTGCGTATAAAAAAAGACAGGGATCCGGCTCGTTTACCTTCTCCCTGAATTGATAGAAACATTTCCGAAATTTTCAGTCCGGCCGACATTTATTTTATCCTTGCATTGAGCGGACCGGCTAACCCGCTATACTGCTGAAGTTCAATGTCAATCGCGCCAACCACAACTTTTGTTTTTACTTTAACCGGGATTTTCCGGTCATCGTCGGTAAGCCAGACAATCAGGTTTCCTTCGCTTTTAAACAATCCGCCTTCAAGCACAAGCGGTTCGAGAATGATTGTTTTGAACTCCCCCGCATCAACTTCAACTGTTTCACGACCGAGAAATTTCACATCGAGCGGATATGTCTTATCCTTAGAAAAATTTTGCAATTTGATTATATCGCCCTCCTTCATTCCCGAATAATCAAATGTCCTCGAATAATAAAATGCGCTCAGTACGTCCTGAACATATTCAGGTACCTGAAATTCTCCTTCAAATTTTTTCGGTTCCGTTTCTCCCGTGTACGCCCTGACGAGTTTATTTTCCTGATCGAAAATCGCTTCAAAATCCCTCTTGTAATTCCCCTCCCGGATGTGCTGTTCAAACTTCCAGGGGAATAACCCTTCTTTATCCATAAGGGTCAGATAACTATCCCTGACTTTGTAAACCCAATCGAAGCTTTCTGATGAATTAACGTTAACACTTATTTGATATGCCTGTCTGCCGTTGATAGTAACAGTATTAGGAGCAATTTCCATAATTGCAGTTCCTGCGGTCACAAAGCCGTAGGATATTTCAAAAATAAGCCGTTCACCCGGTCCAAAAGCATTTTGTTCAACTATCCTGAACTTCGGTTTGGTTGTATCCTGTGATTGTGCGGATGCAACAGTTGAAAGGAGTAATAAATTGAAAAGAATTTTGATTGCCGGTATTTTCATGATTATTTAATTAGTTCAAATTAATTATGTCAATTCAATTTTAAAAGTAATTTCAGGCTTTTGATTATCTCATCCGGTGAGATCAACCCCATTTTCGAACTGCCATTGCCCGGTGTTAGTATAACCGCGCTATCGCTTAAAGGTTTCCACCTTTCCGGTTTCATAGGTACGATATCGGGATAAAACCCGATCACCTTCTTATTTAACGATCCTGCAATGTGAATCGGTCCGGTTGAATTTGAAACAAATACCTCAGATGAATTAATTAACGCCGCAAGCTCTCTTATGTTTAATTTTCCGCTTGTGTCATTTAATTCTATACCGGTGTTTTGTCTGACCGCGTTAACAATTTGTTGACAGGTACTCTTTTCCTCGATCGTTCCTGTGAGAATAACTTTTAATTTATCGTCGGTCGTTAAATACTGAGATAAAAATGAGATTACATTCGAAATCGGCAGATCAAACGCTGATCCCCTCGAACCCGGATGTAATAGTATAAACGGGTTATTCCCTATTGACAGCTTCAATAATACTTCTTCAATATTAACATCGGATAAGTCAAAATCAAAGTGCCTTCTGTATTCAACTTCAGGTTTTATAGCCCTTAGAAGATTTAAATTATATTCTGATTCATGGTAAGTACATTCCCGCCTGTGTTGTTTCACTTTACGGTTGAATAAAAATGAATACCAACGGTACGCCGTGCCGACTCGTACGCCAACCCTTGAAACAAAAGCACGGTATGCTTCATCAAATTCTGGTTTTGCCGCAATGAACAAATCGTACCCACCTTCAGCAAACAGCTGCTTGAGTTGTCCGGAACTATTCTTTACTATCAGGCGATCAATGAATGGCAGTCTCGAAAATAAAGCAGCGGGTATTCCTGTAGTCAGATGGTGAATTTCCGAATCGGGGAATGCTTTTCTTGCCGCAAAAAGTAAAGGAAGGGTTAATATATTATCGCCAAGGTTATCTGACCGGGCAATTATGATTTTGGAGATCCCTTGAATTTCACCTTCCATCGTCATTGAATGTAACCATCGGATTTGATGATGTTTTCAATGCGCTCTGCGTCCTTGAGTTGAGAGTGTATCCGTTCGAGGTGCACAATCATATATTCCAGCCTCTCGTTTTCTGTGTCAATAGTAAGCAGGCGCTGGCGCTCTGATAAATTCAATCCACACTTTTGGGCCATGTGAAAACTTACCGAATGTGTGCCATCCTTCCACTTTACATCGTATTTGTTAACCGTATTGATTTGACCGCGATATACCTTCAGGATTATCCCGTTATATAACTCAACCGCTTTATTGAACACCAATTCATCGTAGTTTATATTTACCGTATCCAGATATTCTATTTCTGAAAACATCAACCCCATCTCATTGTAATCCCGGTTTATAATCCTGAATCGTCGCACACCTTTTACAACAATATACATTTCACCGTTTGAATTTTCATTAACTACTTCAAACACATTTGCCGTACTTCCGATTAAATTTAAATCGCCATTTGATTTCAAATTCACTCCAAAAACCGAGCGATTTTTTCTGCAATCGTTAATCATTCTTTTATACCGCTCCTCGAATATGAACAATGGTATAAGCGACTGCGGGAACAAGACCACTTTCAATGGGAAAATCGGAATATTATCAGTTCTGTCGTTCATACAAAAAAAATCCGGGAGAGAACTAACCCGGATGAAATTTTAAATATGAAATTCAAATTAATTGTAGGTTACAACTACTGAAGAAATGCCCTTTTCCGTATCTCTGCCGAGCATCAGGCTGACTTCTTTTTCACCTTTCTTCCAGCCTATTAATCCACCCTGATCGGTAATTAACATTTCGCCCCCTTCGCTAAGTTCATATCCGGCGTCTTTCAACTTTGATTTATAATGATCAACAATCGCCGGAATTGATTCAGTTGACTCAAAAGTTACGACTGTACCTTCGGAGGAATTCAGCGAACCGAGGACTTTACCTCCGGGAGGTTGTGGCACGTCTTCCGGATAATCCGGCGGCAATCCCGGCGTCATCCCGAGATCGTTGGATGAATCAACTTTCTTTTTATCTTCTGCCGGCTTCTTATTAACCTCCCCTTCGGTCTGTTGACCATTTTCTTTTACTTTATCACCCGTATTCTCAACTGTCGGTTTATCTTTATCGTTTTTTTCACCGCAGGAATTTACTGAAACTAAAAGAAACAAAAGTGGGATTATTATTATGACTCTCATATTGTTAATTTTTAATTGTAACATCTGATAGCTTCGAAGTTACCCGCTATCCAACTTTTGGCTTCATCATTAAAACACATTGCAATTCTGCCCTTCACCCTGTTTTCAGTCATCTCCTCAATAACGAGCGCCAAATTCCAGTCAACCCTTACAACAGAAATATCTTCTTTACCGTCGAAATAATGAAAATCAGCCACAAAGCCATCGAGGCTTTTCGAAAAATCTTCTTTTATGAGTTCACCGGTTTGAATTTCAGCGCCTTTACGCATCAGTTGAAATGCATCGTCGTTTTCAACGTAACCGCAGTTCTGACCGGGCTTCTTATTACCGAAGTTAAATACATTATCACCGCTGCCCCGCCATTGTTCAAAATTAATGTATTCAAAACTTACCTCTTTCCCGTTTAAAACCCCTTTCAGATTGTGGTTTGGTATATCGGATATTTTAACGCTCTCAGACCAAACGAACCCTTCAGGTCGCTTTTCATCTATGGGTTTATCAGTCTGTTCAACACATGAGGAAATCAGCGGTAGAATGAGAATTACAATGGCAACAAATAATTTCGTCATTTTATTTCAAAGCAAATTTTTTAAATCTATCGTTAATTCTCCCCCAGTGAAGGTTATCGATAAAGTTGTCAATATATGTACCGCGTGCCGGACCGTCTTTATGGTAATAAGCGTGCTCGAAGACATCGCACGGTATTATTGGAATTCCGCCCCATATTGCTCCGTAGTGGTGTTCGTCCACAAGCACATTGATTAACCTGCCACTGTAAAGCAAATCGTACGCAAGCACTCCCCAGCCGGAAAGTTTAGCAGAAACCGCAGCCGCTTTGAAATCTGCACGCCAGTTTTCCATGCTCCCGAATTCTTTAACTATTGCATCGGATATTTCCGGTCCCTTTGACGGATCGCCATCACCACCAATGACGTCCCAATAAATTTCATGTAAAAGCGCTCCGGCGTGATTCCAGGTAAACCGGCGCTTCAGTTCTCCAACTTCACTGTAATTTCCGTTCGCTTTCGACCGGTCGGCGGATTGTAAGCCGGATTCAATCTTGTTGAGAGCGGTTACATATCCTTTCTGGTGCACATTGTAATGCCAGTTTGCCGTATCCTTATCTATTACATTGCTTAACAAAATCTCCGCTTCCGCGTCCGAATAAGGGCGCTTAGCAAATTTCCATTCATAAACCGAACCGGATTTTTCAGTAGTCTCGGACTTCAGATTTGATATTATCCCCGGGGCGAAAGAAAGCGCCGTTACACCCATTGCGCCCCTCTTTATGAATTCCCTCCGGGAGCTTTTATTTCTTTTGCTCATTTCGCTTAAAGTAAAAAATTTAATTTAAAAATTGAAGTATCTTTGTTAAATAAAAACACACAATATAAATAATGAAATAATATTGTGTGCCGGATAATTTAATAAAATTTTAAATTCCGAACGAGCTGCCGCAACCACAGGTCTTTTTGGCGTTCGGGTTATTAAAGATGAAACCCTTTCCGGTTAATCCATCCGAATAATCAATTTCAGTACCCTGAAGGTAAAGGAAACTTTTCATGTCAATTAATATTTTAATATTACCTATCTCAATGATTTCATCCGTCGGTCGCTCCTCGCAATCGAAACCTAATGTATATGTTAAGCCGGAACAACCACCACCTCTGACGCCTACCCGCAAACCGTAACTTCCTACCAGATTGCTTTCAGCCATTATCTTTTCAATTTCCTTCACTGCCTTCGGGGTAACGTGAACATCTTCGCTTACCCCCGGGATAAATTCATTATTTTGTGAATCTGTCATTCGTCATTAGTTAGTTTGGTTTACTTTCAGAATTCCTCAACTCCCACTTCGGGCTTTCAGATCTGATGTTTTGTACTGTGGAAACTAATTTTTCAATGAGATAATTGACTTCAGCTTGTGTTGTAAATCTTCCGAAACCCAATCTGATGGTGCTCATTGCCTGTTCTTTCGTTAATCCTATACCTTTCAGGACGTGCGATATTTCCATGTCGCCGGATGAACAGGCGCTTCCGGTTGAAAAACAAATTTCATTCATCCCTGATATAAGGAGTTGCGAATCTACACAATCAAATCCTACGCTTAAGTTCCCCGGCAGGCGGTTGACGGGGTCACCATTGATGAAACTGTCCTCAATGTTTTTTATTGCATTTATAACCGAATCCCTGTAACTCTTTAGCCTTTCTGCTTCAGTTTCCAATTCATTTTGACAAAGCTCGCACGCTTTTCCGAAACCTACAATACCGGGTACGTTTAAAGTTCCACTCCTCAAATCCGATTCGTGTCCGCCACCGTGAATCTGTTTCGTTAGCTCCAATCCGGGTCGGTCTTTATTTAAATACAACCCGCCGGTTCCTTTAGGACCGTACAACTTGTGCGCGCTGAACGACATAAGATCTATCCCGGATTGCTTAACGTTGAGTTTAACCTTCCCCATTGCCTGAGTTGCGTCTGAATGAAATAATACATTTCGGCTCTTGCAAATATCCGCAATCTCCCTGATATTCTCTATCGTTCCGATCTCGTTGTTTGCTGCCATGATTGAAACAAGAATAGTGACGGGAGTTATTGACCTTGCCAGTTCGTCAATATCAATTCGTCCGAATCTGTCAACGTTCAGAAGTGTTATCTTAAAGCCCCGGTTGCTCAGGTAATTTACCGTATCGAGAACCGCGCTGTGCTCAATGCGCGAAGTTATAATGTGGTTACCTTTATTGAAGTTTGATTCTGCAACACCTTTAATGGCGAGATTAACTGATTCTGTTGCGCCGGCAGTAAAAATTATTTCTTCGGGAGATGCCCCTATTAACGATGCAACGCGCGCTCTCCCCTCACGGACAGCATATTCTGCCTCCCATCCGAACCTGTGTGTCATGCTTGATGAATTACCAAACTTTATTCTGAAATATGGCAGCATCTCTTCCAATACCCGCTCATCAACAGGCGTTGTCGCGTTATAATCGAAATACAATGGGAAATTCAACATCACACATTATACTAAATCCGAAACTTTCTTTTTATTGAAAAAGTTTTGCAACTCGTTCTGTATCTTATGCATCGGATCTTTAATTGAACAATTATCGAATATGATGCAGTTGTCCTTCGTTTTCCCCTGCTGACATTCGGTTAAACTTATTCCTCCGTCTATCGCTGATATTACCTGCTGAATTGTAATTTGATCAGGATCTTTGTCCAATTTGTAACCACCGTTCATCCCAAGGCTTGAGCTTAATAAGCCGCACTTCTTCAGCTTTTGCAATACTTTCGATAGCAGTTCGTACGGAACGTTATATTTGTCGGAAATCTGCTTTGAGGTGAATACTTCATTAGGTTTTTCAGCAAATAACTTCAACGCAATCAGGGCATATTCAACTTTTTTTGATATTTTAATCATCTGAACTGAAATTGGACTAATATAGTCGTATTTATAAGCAAAAAAAAGTTATATCAATGGTAAATTTAAAATACGCTGAAAATCCCTTGCGACCTCCGCCTGAAAAAAAAGCGCAAAAAAAAACGGGCGCCGGTGTTTCCACCGATGCCCGCTGTTAACTGAGGGTTACTACCTATCGTTATTTAATCAATACCATTCGCTTCGTCTGTATGTTATCCTTTGAAACCAACCTGTAGAAGTAAACCCCACTGGCGAGTGTTGACGCGTTGAAATCATAAGTGTAATACCCGGGCATCAATGTCTCGTTTACAAGCGTTGCTACCTCCCTGCCCGACAGGTCGAAGATTACAAGCTTCGTCATTCCTTCTACAGGGATCT